>Ga0255457_1002_pt1 | contig 75860 bp, 77 predicted proteins | sample ANMaggQBNCT02L10_FD_182650 | JGI IMG/M metagenome (GOLD analysis project Ga0255457, IMG submission 182650) | Sediment cell enrichment communities from methane seep in Santa Monica Basin, California, United Staets - ANME aggregate JGI... | ecosystem: Environmental > Aquatic > Marine > Cold seeps >...
TCTGGAAGCTTGAGTGTTTTTGTAATCTTGCTGGCAGCATCATGGTTACCTGCGATGATGTAAACGGGAATGTCGGCTTCACGTAGTTTGCTCATCTGTAAGGCGAAATATAATCCCGTGTTGTAATCCTTCCAGTCACCATCGTAGAGGTCACCAGCAAGTAGTACAAATGCAACCTTTTCAGCGATAGCAAGATTGATTAAGTTCTCAAATGTCCTCCGCGTCGCCTGACGTATCTCTTCGACCGGTGCCCCTTCATAATGATCAAGTTTGTGCAGAGGGCTGTCCAGATGAATATCTGCTGCATGGAGAAACTTAAACATAAACTAATATTAGCCTATGGTTATAAATACTTTTTAGACTTTTAGAGATTTTTTCCTCTGGACGTTGCCTCCCCTCCTTAAGAATAATGCATCCAAGCACGTGGTTATAGCTGGATTGCTGCATGATGTTGTAGAAGATGAAGATGTCCCCCTGTCCGATATAAGAGATGAGTTCGGTGATGATGTGGCGACCCTGGTAGATGGGGCTTCCGAGCCGGAAGAACTGACAAATGCGGACGGGGGAAAAGTAAGACCTGGCCTGAGCGCAAGGCACATACCATTGACTTTATCAAAAATGCAGGCCGGGACATGAAGCTGCTTTCCTGTGCCGACAAATTAGCCAATATTCGGGACATCATCAGGGACTATGATAGGCTGGGGGATGGTGTGTGGGATATCTTCAATGCTTCAAAGGACTCGGTTGCATGGTATTACACTTCTATGCTGGATGCTTTTGGTAATGGGGATGAAGGGATAAGTGATATGCCTGCGTTTAAGGAGTTCGAGAAATGTGTTGGTGAAATGTTTGGGTATGTAAAAGTATGATGCTGGGCAGCCTAATTATAAACTCATTTCAATATAGCGATCACTCAACCCCCAACTCTCTGTAAACCAGCATTAACCTATATCCATTCCTCCCCCCGCCAAACCATTACAACCCCCACACCCCAACTGAATCCACCTTCTCATCACTGCCACCCAATCAGCAGCCCCTACTGCGGCATCTGGGTATCAGGAAGGTGCATTTTGTGGGTAATTCACTGGGCATCATCGTGGGAAACTCCTCGGGGAGGGCCCTTATATACGCCCCCTTGGATCCCGGATTTTCGCTGACAGGGGTCATTCTATGGCTGGCCATCGTGTTGGTCTTCTCGGCCATTGCCAGTTTCTACCCTGCCTGGAAAGCGTCCCGGTTGACTGTGAACGAGGTATTGGCAAATGAATGACAGAGGTGGTACGATGAGACGATGGATAGTGATGGTGAGGGTCCTGGTGTTCTGCATCGGGGTTACCCTGCACCCGTGGCAGCAGGCGAGATTTTCGCTGGATTCACCCAATCCTCATGGTTGAGCCAATGGAGGATATGTATCACATAGGGAAGAAATCAATTGAATCGAATTCGAATGCATTTGGGTCTGTCTCATGGACTTCCATGATAAACCTGCTGGGAGATAATGGATCACCCAGTGGAGTCGATTCGCTCATTGTTAGATTAAGTACCTTCTTTGCACGGGTAACGGCCACGTAGAAGAGTCTGCGTTCTTCTTCGATTGGATTGTTGCCAATCATAATGTCAGATTCGTCTTTGTTCTCGCGTTCGACTGGATCAGCTACCACGTTTTTTCCCATAATCGAACGGTAATGTGGCAAAATATTTTCATTGCATCCGGCGATATGGACAACATCCCATTCAAGGCCCTTGGCCTGATGTATCGTGGATATGATAACATGGTCATCAGGCACGTTTGCTTTATTCGCCTTACTTTTTCCTTTGAGCTGGACTTCATGTAAGAACTCATCTATCGGCATGTCGTTCAGTTCTTGGATGGTCTCTTCAAGTTCCTTTACCCGCACGAAAAAATCGTCATCTTTTGCTGAGGATGATAATGCGTATAGCTCTAAAAATGGTTCCAGAAAGTCCATCATGGATACTTTGGGTTGTTGTGCCCGTGTACGGGCTTCGGTCAATACATTATTCAATAGTTCAATGGATGCTTTCGCTTTTGCACCTTTGAGTTTTATTTCAGTGAGGGATTTTCCCTGCTCATTTTGAAGATGCAATATTGTGTTCTTGACACTTTTAGGGCCGATTCCTGGCAGTATACCAAGAATACGTTCCCATGCAATCATGTTCTGGGGATTGTAGATGAGCTCCAAAAACGCAATGAAGTCACGGATATGCTTCTTATCGAACAGGTCCTTTCCGCCAAATACCACGTACTGTATCCCGTATGAGAGTAGCCGCATTCCAAGGACATGGTGTATGCCCACCCTATTCATCTGCAATGTTCTGGCAAGTACCGCTATCTTGTTAGGTGTAGTGCCGTTTTTGATATGAACATATATCTGATTTGCGATATATTCAAGTTCATCGTAGGTATTTGTGTGTAGGGAAACCGTCGGCAATTCGCCATCATCCAGAGTCGCATTCATCTGTTTTTCTTCAAGTCGGATTGTATTATGGTTAATTGATGCGATTGCAGCATTGATTATTTGTGGGGTTGAACGATAATTCTGTGTAAGGATTACTGTCCTTGTTCCTTCAAACGCGTATGGAAATCCGAGGATATGTCCAGGTGTGGCAGCTCGCCATTCGTATATTGCCTGTGCTTCATCACCAACCGCTGTTATGTTTGAATTGTTCTTTCGAAGCTGTCTTATCAATGCTGCCTGGACATTATTGGTGTCCTGATATTCGTCAACGAGGATATATTCGAATTGCCGTTCGTACTTTTGCCGCACAGCTTCATCTGTGTATAAGATGTATAGTGCATATACCAGCATATCATCGAAATCAATGACGTTATTGCCCAGTTTCATTGCATGATACTTGCTATGTATCTTCTGTATCAGCTTGATGTATTCTTGATGTTTGGGGAATTTATATTCTATCACGTCAGCTATTGAATATTCGATGTTATCAAGGAATTTATGTGCAGGATCATACTGCATAGCATTTCTTGCAAAGGAGATTATCTCGGAGGCATCAGCGGGTTTTAGATTGATATCTTCGAGTCCCATGCCTTTTATGATGAGCCTTATATGTTTCAGGCAATCATCCGGCATAATTATCGTGTATTTGGAATTGATACCCGGAATCTTAGAATAGTTTTCCCGAAGGATGCGGTTGCATATGTTGTGAAATGTTCCGATCCACATATCACGGATATCATGTCCCATGGCAATGAGACGTGATTTCATTTCGTTTGCTGCCTTGTTGGTGAATGTAACAAGCATTATCTCATTGGTAGGTACAGAGTTGTCGATTAATGCTGCGACCTTTGCCATGAGTGTTCTGGTTTTGCCTGTGCCTGCGGATGCGAGGATGAGCATTGGCCCGTCAAGGTTCTGGATGGCCTGAGTCTGTTCGGCATCTAAACTCAGAATGGTCTGGTTTTCTTCTTTGTCTTTTTTGGTGCTCATTATCGCCCCGTATATCCCTTATCTTTCATTCTTTGATTTATTTATGGTGAACGTACATTAACTATTTTAAATTTTGTTCCATTAGAAAATGTAACATAATTTTCATCCGTATACTTTACATTAAAACTATTCCTTCTCATGAAGGACCTGAAAATTTGGTCCAATTGACACGTGAAGGGGAGTATCTTGTAATATTTATTGGAATGGTATCAACCTTGAAACTAGTTAATTCAAGGTAACTTAAAATCGAATTAGTCTTAATTGCTTTCACTCTGCCCGGGTGCCCGTCCCGATTTGCTCCGTCCTTCCTTGTGGTGTAGGGGGCTGGCAGGCGCTTTTCGATTATTCCGACGGTCTTATTGATTTTGCGGTCGCTGGTATACATCGAACAAATCAAGATGTCCGATTTCAGAGATGAGTTCGGTGATGAGGTGGCGACCCTGGTAGATGGGGCTTTTGAGCCGGAAGAACTGATAAATGCGGACGGGGGCACGAGTAAGACCTGGCCCGAGCGCAAGGCGCATACCATCGACTTTATCAAAAATGCAGGCCGGAACATGAAGCTGCTCTCCTGTGCCGACAAATTAGCCAATATTCGGGACATCATCAGGGACTTCGATAGGCTGTGAGATGGTGTGTGGGATATCTTCAATGCCTCAAAGGACTCGGTTGCATGGTATTACAATTCATGCAGGGGGAGGGATTCAAACCTCGAACTCCTACAAGAATAGGCCTTGAAACTATCGCTATTGACACCAAGAGCATAATCTGTGCACTCATCAATACCCTTTCTACGACCGATCTCTAATGCCCACATGTCCACACCCCTCACCTGCCCAAGCATCAAAGTGGGTCATCATACCGAAATTAATCCTCAAAATCCCTTCTTCAAAACCGCCATCGGGAAACGCTACACGTCTTTCTACTTGTAATACCTTCACCCGTATACCTTTTTTCGTCCTGAATCTCTGTATTTGTGAGCACTGTAACTATCGTATCGCTGAACGGCGCTGACCGTGAAGGTCTTCGCCTCAGTGATGGCGTGTAGGGTGGGAGCACCCTTGTTGTGGGGACTCGGAGTATTTTGGTCACCTGATGAGCTTGCTATCGAAAGTGAAAATCACACCGTCTTATGATGCTGTTTTTGGCGTTTTTTTAATGTTTATAAACCTGTATCATTCATAGCGTGGCTTGAAAAATTCAGGAGGTATTAGAGTTGTTTTATCCATGACCTCCAACAGTATTTTAGAAAGTATATCGAAGAATTTTATATTTTCTCCTTTAGTAACTAACACTTTTTGTCACAATCGTCATTCAAACAGCGATTTGAACCTCTAATCCTTAAACTTACAACCCTACCACAGCATCCTTTTTATCATATTGAAGAAGAGTTTCGCATCCTTTGAACACACATCTGGATTTGAACCATCCAGATAACCACAATATTACTTCAAACAATACGGTATCCACTCATCCTACTTACACGACTTCCTCATTTTTTGCAAAATTGGCTCTTATGCCGTTGACTATATGAATGTCGGCATTTCCCAAGCCTTGAAGAACGGTTGAAGTAAAATTCGGATAAAATTCCTGAACTGCTTGACATTAGCACGTTTCAGTTTAGTGGAAATCGCCCTCTACCCGCTCAGGAAAAGCCCGACCACATGCTCTTTTCCTTCCGGTGGTTTGATAACATCTCCTGTTTCTTCTTTTCTCTCTCCCTCAAGCACACATAAAACATATGCGAAAGCAATCGGAATAAGTAGAGTTTCTCTCCTTTTTGGATCAGTTACTCTTGTCTTTTCGAGATCAAATGCGTTCGTTTTCCAATCTTTATGCATAGGTTCGATACCAAAACGCAGCCAATATACCTTATTAGCTTTGCACGGATCGTTGAGCGTCGTGCCTAAAACCATCGATTCTTCATATTTCTCGTCCCATGTGAGCACAACATTCATCTTAAAAGTGCTTTTTCGTGTTATGATTTGTTTATGAAGAACATGTTGTGATCCCTTTCCCATCATCTCTATCAATTTTGTAATCTTTGTTTCTGGCATGTTTTCGCTTTTTGTATACATGCTTGCTTTTATTCGTAGTGTAACCTCCACGTCATACCCATTTTTAAGACATTCAGCCAGTCTTGGACTGGCAAACTCCCGATCTGCAACAACAATGATTGGTTTGCCAGAAAGCCACTCCATTTGCTGCAATCCTTCGATTACTGGTGTCAAGACACGTTTCCAGTGTTCAAAGGAACTGTTTACCTTTCGATAGAGGACAATCCAGAACAATGGCAGAGCACGTCCTTTAGAACTGACAGCCACTGAGAGGATGTTGATATGTTTGCGGCGTTTTCCCAGTCTGCAGTACTTCCGAATTCCTTTACTTCCGATTAATAGACAATTAAATCTTCTAGTAGAATCAAACAAAAAAATTTATAGGGGGTGAATCATACCCCTCAATAGAAATTCATGAGGGGATGATTCATTGGATTTTTCACAAATTAAGTCAGCTAGTATGCTGACTATAACAATTGAAATGCTATGTAAAATAAACATAATAAAGTTACCGAAAAGTGCAAATTATAGTCTTCAAGATACCTTAACCGTATTACTTTACGCAGCTACCTCGACTAGTAACTCATCAGAATCAGCAAGTAATGACCTTAAACTTAGAAATCTTGATAAAAAGATACCATCATCTGACACCATCAACAACTATATAAAATCAAATAGCATTGAGCATATACTGTCTTCTTTTAGAAAGATTACTCAAGATATTGTAAAAATGCTTAATCTTAAGGGTACTACTCAAGATGTTGCTATTGATTTTCATGACATACCTTACTATGGAGATAAAAACACTTCAGGTGTAAGAGGAATTAAGCCTAAAAATGGAACTTCATGGGGATATTCATTCTGTACAATTGATACAGTTGGAAGAACTAAATTGACATTGGATGTAATCGACATCAATGGTCTTACAAAAAATTATGCGATACTTATAGAATCACTTTTAAAAAGAGTCAGAAAAATGGGCATACAGGTTGGGATTATATTTTTGGATCGAGAATTTTTCCATACTGTTCCAATATCTACGGCATATCAACTTAATACAAAATTTGTGATGGCTGCTAAGTCAAATCAAAAAATCAATACGATACTCGCTGAACATAAAAAGAAGTTCGGTTATACTTCAACCTACTTTCCGCACATCTCAAAACCGCTTTAATCGTATTTAATTTAAACCAATTTCCCCGCTGAGGGACTACATAAGCTGATTATTCCTTTACAATAACAACATATGCTCTCCAACCCCGGTATTTCTTAGGTGCGTCAATTTTTGCAGAGTTACCGAAAGGTGTGATCTTCTTTTCATAAATCAATTCAACCTGTTCTCGCAAGACAAAATCTTTATCTTTAACCTCGACTTTTCTCATACTATGGATATCTATGGATATCCTTAAATACTTTGTGGTCATTATCTCAATAGATGTGACATTATTGCTCTTGGTTTGGAAAATCTATTGCAAATCAAATTTGCTCGAGTCAGGTGAACAATATGAATAATGCGGAATCACTTGAATTAAAATCGGAAACAATAGATGCATTACCGATCATAAATCACTTCATTGATAGGTTAAGCCTTAATGAAATTTTAAAATGTGCAATGCCGCATGCGGATCCAAGCAACCATATTATGCCATATACCTCCATTGGCATGCTTTTGAGAAATATCATAATTGGTCGTATGCCGATTTATGGATTCAAAGAATGGGTATCACTTTTTGACCCCCAGCTTTTCAATCTCAAGCCTGAACAAGTTGATTATATCAATGATGACAGAATTGGTAGGGCTCTTGAAAAATTGTTCGACACTGACAGAGCTAGTTTTATGACTGAAATTGTCCTTAAAGCAGTGCACGAGTTTGGTCTTAAGATGGACCAATTACACAATGATTCAACTTCAATAACATTCCAGGGGGATATGAAGATGCAAATGGAGACAAAAAGCGAGGGAAAGAGACTCTTAAAATCGCTCGTGGCCATAACAAGGACCATAGGCCAGATTTAAAACAACTGGTTTTTGATCTAACAGTTACATCAGATGGTGCCGTCCCTATATACTATAAGGGTTATGACGGAAACAGGACCGATGATACAACACATATTGAAACCTGGGATACACTCATAGAACTAAAAGGAAGTCCTAACTTCATTTATGTAGCAGATAGTAAGTTGTGTGTATCTGAAACAATGAGATACATTGATGGGAAAGATGGCTTTTTTATTACAGTTATGCCACGTACAAGGAGTGAAGACAAATGGTTCAGAGAACATATTATCGATAGCAAAGTGTCATGGGATGAAGTTTGTAGAGTTCAAGATCCAAGAAAGAAGAAGGATCCACCTGAAATATGGCGAATGGTGGAATCACCTGTACCTTCAAATGAGGGATTCAGGATTGCATGGGTGTGGAGTTCTAAAAAGACCAAGCATGATCAGAAAAATCGGCAAAACACAATAAATAAGGCGATATCAGGTCTAAAGGGATTACAGAAGCGACTTCAGAGCAATCGATGCAGACTTAAAACAAGACAAGCGGTATCAAATGAGGCTGAAAAAATTGTAGAAGAGGTGGGTGCAAATCGTTGGATCGACCCGAATGTAGTTGAGACGATCGAGACAATCCATAAGCAGGAAAAAAGGGGTCGCCCGGGACACAATACCAGATATGTGGCTATTAAGCGTACCCGTTTCCAGGTTAACTGGGAAATCAATAATAGAAACGTGAAAGATGATGCTTGTTCCGATGGCATGTTTCCGTTGATTACAAATTGTGATGACATTTCACTCAAGGAGATCTTGGAGATATACAAGTATCAACCAAATCTTGAGAAGCGTCATGAGCAGGTTAAGACTGTATATGGTATTGCACCCGTTCTCTTGAAAAACATCACCCGTGTTGAAGCTTTGTTATTCGTCTTTTTCGTTGCTCTTTTAGTCCAGTCGGTTATTGAACGCGAAATGAGATCAAACATGAAAAAGGCTGGATTGAAAAGCATTCCAATATATCACGAAAAGCGTCAATACACCTCACCTACTACGGATAAAGTGTTGAATTTATTCAACAATATACAGCGTCACCATCTTACTGATAATGGAGTATTGGTTAAAACGTTCAACCCAAAATTGAATGAAGTTCAGGCACTGGTTTTGGATCTATTGGATATACCTCAGAGTGTTTATACTGAATATTCTTGATTCGATGTCAACTGGAATAAATACGATTGAAAGCCAAATGAGATGTGCGGAAAGTAGGCTTCAACCATATTCAAATATCAATTTGGCAAAGGTGGTCCCACATTCAATATTGTAGCAGTAGTTAATCCAAAATATGATCCAACGAAAAAGAAGGGAAAAGGAAACAATGAATATCATTTATTTGCAACTAATCTGGAAATAATTTCAATTTCGGAATTCATTAAGATAGTCCCTGAGGAGTATCGAAGAAGATGGAATATAGAAACAGGATATAGAGTAAAAAACACATTCAAGATAAGAACTTGTTCAAAATCTCCTGTTGTGCGAACATTATATTTTATTCTCCAATGTATTTTATTTAATGTCCTAAACCTGCTAAAATCAGGTCTTAACATTACTGCATATGAATTAAAATCAGCAACCAATAGCGATATAATTCAGTGTATTAAATATGGATATGAATCATTACAGGCAATTCCGGTGAAAATATTTATAAAAATATTGGTGAAATATAATAAAATTAGGATTGAGATGCTTCGTAGTCGTTTAAGCAAAACTTGATATATTTCGGATTTGGGATTTATCTTTCAAAGATAGCGGGAGCTGTAGAATAAAGTAAGGTATATGAGATGTTTTTAAAATTTATTGATAAATAATGGAATTTATCAGTTCAATAATTTTATAGATATTTGGAAGAAGTAGTGAAATTATAGTGATAAAAGGGTATACAATTTTTTTCTATTCGGAACTCCATAGAATCGGAAGTACTGGTCTGTGCGATCCATTGTTAGCACGATTTCGGGAAATTTTAACAGGATATTGCCCAGAAGGATACTCTCTCGTGGTGCCAGCATGGCAATGAACTTGTTCAAAAACCCAAGTACCTTATCAAATATCATAAGAGCTCCTCCCTGTAGCTGGACTGACGTCTCTGGATGTTCAGCAGGCTGGCCCACTTATCGGCATCTTCTTGAAATGCCACAGGGTCAGCCTCTTACAAGTTCTATCGTTGATGAAAATGTGCTGCTCCCTCTCGCCTTCACTCTGCCCGGGTGCCCCTCCAGATATGCTCCGCCCGCCCTTGTGGAGGTTGTCCGATAATTGAAAATTTCAAGAAAAATAAACCTAATTAGATCTTTAAATCGAAAAAGAAGGAAGAAAATTATTACTGCCAGTAATTGTCGGACAGCCTGTGTGGTGTGGGGGCTTGCAGTTGATAAAAATTTTATCAATAAAATAAATCCGGACAATAAAGATGTTAACATCATTAGCGGAAAATATGAGTATAAAAAATTTTAAATGCACCGACCAGGAGGATTGTTAAGCATTTAAATTTGCCTTTTATGCAAATAAAAACACCCACCGGAAAAGTTCAACCATACCCTACATCGTCCATCCTATGGACGTTGCCTCCACCCTCATGAAGAATAATGCACCAGAGCACGTGGTTATCGCGGGGTTGCTGCATGATGTTGTAGAAGATGAGGATTACACACTGTCCGATATCAAAGATAAGTTCGGTGATGAGGTGGCGATCCTGGTAGATGGGGCTTTTGAGCCGGAATAACTGATAAATACAGAAGGGGGCAAAAGTAAGACCTGGCCTGAGCGCAAGGCACATACCATCGACTTTATCAAAAATGCAGGCCGGCACATGAAACTGCTCTCCTGTGCCGACAAATTAGCTAATATACGAGACATCATCAGGGACTATGACAGGCTGGGGGATGGTGTGTGGGATATCTTCAATGCCTCAAAGGACTCAGTTGCATGGTATTACAATTCATTCAGGGGGAGGGATTCAAACCTCGAACTCCTACGAAAATAGGCCTTGAACCTATCGCTATTGACACCAAGAGCATAATCTGTGCACTCATCAATACCCTTTCTATTGACCTATCTATAATGCCCACATGTCCACACCCCAGACCTGCCCAAGCATCAAAGTGGATCCTCATACCGAAATTAATCCTCAAAATCCCATCTTCAAAACCACCATCAATAAACGCCTTCCACTTATTTTCATAAAATACCTTTGCCCGTGTATCATTTTCATCTGAATATTCAGGTAGTTTTGACCACCGTAACTATCGTATCGCTGAACGGCGCTGACCGTGAAGGTCTTCGCCTCAGTGATGGCGTGTAGGGTGGGAGCACCCTGTGTGTGGTGACTCACAGTATTTTGGTCAGCCAACGAGCTTGTTTGCGTTTTTGTTATAATGGCCCTGTTGATGGCGGTTATTAGGGCAGTTATTGGACCACTTCGCCCCACTGGACATATGATCCCCTGGTTTTTCCACGATTGAAACATCACCTGCCACACTGGTAGGCGGTGTGGGAGATCCCTGACTGCACTTCTCACTCATTTACTCAATTCCTCAATAGTTATGCCACCTCACCACACCCCCTATCTTGCCCATGTAGACCTTTATAGACGATGAGTGTGGACTTTTTCTGTCCTCGCTGGATAGTTTCAATTTATATTAGGCATACCTTGACGTTGTGTCTCAAAACATTAGAGAAAAAGAATGAACAAGATATTATTATCCATATTAAATTATCATATTACAACATACTTTTCAGCAAAGTTCTATCAATTCAGTTAGATTAAAAAAGAAACGAAAACAATAGGTTTCAGCCTATTATTTTCATTTTATGCGGTCTGATATCTCCAACAATGGAATTTATGGCATCAGGTGAAACACCAATACATATCGGAACTCTATTTAATTCAAATGCCATCTTAATGGCTACTCCATCACTACAGAAAGGTTCGAGGACAACATCACCCACATCAGAAGATGATTCGATGAATGGCTTCCAGTGGTATTGGATTAGGATATCCGTCAATTTCTCTTGAGCTACCAGGATTTTGTGGCCACAAATCTATACGTTCCTCTCTGACGACACCGTAAACAAGAATATTATCTTTCACGTTAGCATAAGATCTTGTGGGAGAATTTAAATCCCCATCTTTGTCATAAGTCAAAATTATTTCGTTATAATCTTCAATTTGGTTAAAATCTTTATGTCCAAAAGTTTTATCCAGATTAACTTTCAAATTATGTTCACTTATGATGCTCAAAATCCCCCAGTATAAGATGCTATTTTCCCACAAATAATATCGAAATAATCACAAAAATTCGAGTATCAGTCGATTGTTTGTGATGTTTTTTGAATTTTTCATCACAAAAATCCATTTCCAGAAGACTTTGTGTGATAATGTGATGATGTGACACTTCTTTTGTTGATTTTAAATCTGGCTCCATCACGACACCTCCATGAATGAGTTTATTCATACTCTCGCACTTGGTTTTGTTGTGTGTCCTCAGGAAGATTATTGATGGAAATTACAGGGTCAGAGATTAAATTGGGAGAAAATATCCAGCATCGTATCGTCTCATTCGCCTCTTTCCCATATCGAATTGTACCCGCATCAACCTTGTATTTTGAAATTAGTTGATTTAACCGCTGTATTTTGATTTTGATATGCGCAATGTCAAGAACTTTCTTTACCATTTCACTGGGCAGATACAGGTTGCTATTATGGCAGAATATCACCTGTTTGTTCTGTTTGTATTTGTCTCGTTCTTCTTTTTTAAGGATTGGAAATTTTCTGATGACATTAAGAAATGTTTCTGCCGCATATGTTTCATCAGTCTCCTCATTGTCCTCCACATGGACAATCAATCCTTTTTCCTTCAGTGCATTGATGATTAAAAACCAGCGTTCAGAGACATCTTCCTGTGGCATTTCATTGAATTCCTCCAAATATCGTCTAAAAAACATTCCTGGAGTGAGCATTTTGCTTGAGGGAATGATCAGGGTCCTGCCCGATATCATGAATCGGTATGTGTAATCATCTCCTGCTATCTTCGGCCTGATTTTTTCTACCTTTTCGATGTCGCTAAGTAATTTGAGTGCTCCTTTAGACTTCCATTGTTTAAGTTTTTCAATTGAAGAAATCTCATGTGACTCGTCACACTCACTGTCCACTTTGGTTCCCTCCGGATTCTTCCACAACTTTACGGCAGATTTCAATAATGGCTCTCTCAACTGGTGAGAAAAACTGCATTAGTGCAGGGTCAGTGGTGGCAAGATCACGGATGCATGGATTCTCTGAAAGTTTCACTTTATCCTCCTTAGATTTTTATAATTTCAAAAGTATCGGACGAGCAAAAATATTATATCACATCAAATCCATGATTTGAATGTGAGTTGCAGGGAATTAAGCTCCTCACTGGGCGATGTTGTTGCATCGCCCGTACTTTTATTATACACTATCCTTTTTGTATTACTTCTTTATATATATTGCTGGATTCCGACTGCTACTGATTGCGAATTAGTGTAAAAACTAATCTTTTATCCCGGTTATTATATTCATATGATTATAAAAGTCCCCACATTCGAATGGAAACCCACAAACATATAAAAAAAATCGCATTTGAATTATTACCTTGAATTTACCTTATAAGGTTTTAGAATTCCAGATTTGGATTCTCGGCACACAAGATAGACTAAAGATATCTCAAATATTTAAAATCCAGAAAGACATTGAGGCAGAATATTGAAAGTAATACCCCCCTTATCCTTCCATAATCTCTTTCATTGTCTCTGCAATCAATGCTTGGGTCGCAGGGTCAGCCATTAGCAAAGTCAAAGCATCAGGTACCTTTTCACCTGTCATTTTAATCTCTTCTGCCATGCTCTGGTCCAGTACAAGGCTGCACTGGGAGCAAAAGCGGCCAGATGATTTAAGAACATTATTACAGCGGGGGCACTTCTCAAGGGTGACCTGGCGCTTATCTTCGGTCTTGAGGCCATATCGTTCAAAGATTTTATTGTTTATCTCATCATCTGTGAAATTAGCATATATCTTGAGCATTTGCATACTGCCTTTGGACCAGCCGGCCCTGTGTTTTACTTCCTGTTCGTTCAGCCCGTCCAGTATCCAGTTAGTGATGGCCATATGCCTGAAAGAATGGGAATTGACCCGCTTCTTAATCCCGGCATCCCTGGCAATATTCTGGATGGTAACACGAATTGTCTTATAACTCAATGGCTGGTAAGGTTCGTTTAATGTAGTCCACAGGGGTGCCTCAGGGTCGTTCTGCATGGGATGGACTGAAAGCCACTGATTCAAATAACCGGTACTCTATGTTATGGGTATCCCTTTTGGTGCCGTGGTCTTCTTGCTCCTGCTTAGAATAGACAGTCTAAAAACAAAACATTATTTTACAGCGGCAAGCATTTATAGATCTAAATAGGTAGGACAAATTACTGTAATATTCATAAAATTAGATTTTTCAATCATATTGGTGTCCGGTGCTAAACACCGATCCAATATTCTAAATAATCGCAATCAATATTCGGGGTTATAAAAAGATTTTAAGAGCCTCGGGGGGGATTTGAACCCCCGACCTCGTCCTCTTTGGAGTCATGCGATTTACCGCAGGACATTACCAAGGACGCGCTACACCCCTAAGCCACCGAGGCACATGGTGTTTCTACTGAAATAACTGGCGGGCCCGGGGGGATTTGAACCCCCGACATCCGGGTTAGAAGCCCGGCGCTATATCCTGGCTAAGCCACGAGCCCACAGGCGTTTAACCATAAGACCAGTGGACTTCCAAATAGTACTTTATCCATAAAAACTCTTTGGTGTAAAACAGTATTTTGCCAGAATCACGGACCAGTTACCTTGCTTCAAGGTATGTAACCTCATCCGCTTCCACTATGAACGGTTTTCCCAAATCATTCTCTTCAACCTTCCTGACCCTTGCTATGCCTTTTAATTCAAGTTGAAGTCTCGTAGAGAATGTCTCACATTCCTCGAAAACATCTTCGGTTATCTGCATGATATGGTGTATGGCCACCTGCTTGCTTCTTATCCTGGCAATCATGCCTATTGTTCCAGCTCTGACATCATTATAGCTGGTTCGTGTCAGCAAGACCAAATCCCCCACATCAGAACCATGTACTGAATAAAAATTATGTGGGCTGCGAATCTCAAGAGTTCTTATGCGATTATCCTGCAATTCCTTTAGTACCTGGGATGATATTCCTGTAAGTGCAATATATTTCATTGATACACTCCCCCTATCAACCATACATTGGGAATTCACGCCTGGGTTGTTCGCCTTCCTCACTGGTCTTAACCTGTTCGGCAAGTTTCTGTAGTTCGATTTCTATCTGTTCAGCCTGTTCCATCAGGTTATCAGTGTCAATGGGAAGATCATAGATCAAATTCAGTACCTTAATCACAGAAGCCGCTGCCCTTGGGTCTGGATTGGGGCTATTGGTCTCACCCAACATGCTTATGGCAGGGACATTGCGCATGAAACATTCTGTCATCACACTACCAGAAATGCCGCTTATGGTCCCCACCTGGAATATTTCAACATGATCCTTTATCCTGTTAAGCATATCATCATTGGTCGCTGCACCAAAGACCTTTTCCTCACTACTCATAGTGGCTATCCCGGCAATGGAAACAATTTCCTTTACATTTATCGATTGTGCCCAGTCCATGAGCACTTTACTTACCTCATAGGATATAGTGGGATGTATCGGGATATCAGAAATGACAGTAATAATATTATACTCTTTACTCTCATATATCCGTACAGGCATATTTATGATGCCATTAAATAAAACCGCTATGGGCGGGAAGTATTTTGATTCCATACTTCCAATATATTCCATATCCAGTTCGTCTATTAAATGCTGGCTTGCAATATTCCCTACAAGTCCGATACCTGGAAAACCTTCTACTATAATCGGATTCTCAAGTGATATTGGTTTAGTAGTGATCTTGACATTATCCCCAAATTGTGACTGTTCATCACCTGGCATATTTTCACCTCAATTAATTATTGGACGGTTTATTATAAACATAAATTTATAAATTGTATGTTTCCAAATTCCCTAAATATCAATAGTTGACAAAGATTACAAATAAGTAAACTATTGTAATATTTTATTTTTGTGGATTCATCCACATTTCAATAATGGTTTTTTTGTATTGAATACTTTTCGGAAGATGTTCGGTGCAGTTGTGCAGGTATACCAACCAGTTATTGTCATTAAAAAACTTAATGAAACTGGTAGAAATGTACCGATACCCTGGTTAGGAAATCGAAAACTTTAGGTCAGGTTTAAGTAAGAATGTAACCTAAATTATATCGTGAAAGTGCCTGTGTTTAGTTAGTCACAACTGGCTAAATATTATTAATAAATGGGTGTCGTGTGTTTATGAAAGGTTTTACTGGAAAGATATTAAGAGTTGATCTCTCATCTTCAAACTATAAAAGCCAGGATCTTGATGAGAAGACCGCAAGAGAATTTCTTGGGGGACGAGGACTGGGTGCCAAAATCCTCTATGATGAACAAAATGCCAGAACAGATCCGTTTTCACCGGAAAATATACTTGTATTTGCCACCGGTCCTTTAACCGGAACAAAGACACCGAGCAGTGGCAGACATTTTGTGATCTCGAAAAGCCCTGCAACAGGTGGTATGACATTTGCAAGTTCAGGTGGAACATGGGCTGTTGAACTGAAAAAAGCCGGATATGATGCGGTAGTGGTTAAAGGTAAAGCCAAAAAACCAACATATCTCCGGATTGAAGATGGTAATGTGGAACTTAAAAGTGCAGAAGCCTTCTGGGGGAAATTCGTGAGCGAAACCGATGAAGGTATCAGGGACGAGACCCACAGGGATGCAAAAGTGCTCTGTATAGGACCAGCAGGAGAGAAAAAATCATTTATTGCCTCAGTGATGAATGAAAAGTACCGGGCTGCCGGGAGGACAGGACTGGGCGCAGTTATGGGGAGTAAAAATCTCAAAGCCATAGTAGTAAAAGGCGAAAAGAACGTAGAAGTGGCAAACAGCATCGGGGTTACCAGAGCTGTGGCTAAGGCTATAAAAAAGATATCTGAGTCGGATGTTACAAAAGAAGATGGCGGGCTCAATGCGTACGGGACTGCTGTTCTCACAAACGTTATGAACGCTTCCGGTATCTATCCTACAAAGAATTTCCAGACCGGGACATTTGAGGATGCTGAGGATATCTCGGGTGAAAGAATGGCCGAGACCTTACTTGAAGAAAAAACCGCCTGTTATGAATGCCCCATAGAGTGCGGCAGACGGGTGAAAGTGAAGAGTGGAAAATACGCTGGTGTTGAGGGCGAAAGTCTTGAGTATGAGAGTTCCTGGGCTTTTGGAGGACAGTGCGGTGTGAACGATCTTGGTGCTCTTGCCAAGGCTAACCATCTCTGCAACGAATACGGGCTTGATACCATCAGCACAGGCAGCACCATAGGGTTTGCAATGGAACTCATGGAGCGAGGGATCATCTCAAAGGATAAAGTCGGTCTGAATCTTATCTTTGGGAATGACGATGCAATGATCAAAATGATTGAGATGATGGGGGGACGGGAAGGGTTCGGTAATGTCCTGGGAGACGGTACCAAGGTAGCTGCAGAAAAGATAGGGAATGGTGCCGAGTACTATGCGATGCAGGTCAAAGGGCTTGAACTGCCCGCCTATGACCCGAGAGGTGTGTTCGGGCTTGGATTGAACTATGCCACTGCGAACAGGGGAGGTTGTCATGTGAGCGGATACACCATCGCAGCCGAAATCCTTGGTACACCGCTCAAGGCGGATCCATTTGACTCGTCCGGGGAAAAGGTGGATTTAACCATACTTTTCCAGGATCTCACTGCTGCTGTGGATTCAAGTGGGAACTGCCTGTTCCTTACCTTGGCACTGGATGCAGATGATTATGCAGATATGACAAAATCTGTGGTAGGATGGGAAGACTACACTGTAGATGAATTACTGACTACAGGTGAGAGAATATTTGCCCTGGAGAGGCTTTTTAATAAAAGAGAAGGATTTGGCAGAAAGGATGATACGCTGCCTGAGAGGTTGCTCAAAGAACCCATGCCGGAAGGCGCACCTAAAGGAAAAGTACATCCACTGGAAGAAATGCTGGACATGTACTACAGTAAGAGAGGTTACAACAGTGACGGGCATCCTGAAGAAAAGACGATTAAAAAGCTGGGTCTTACCTGATCCTGTAGAGATATGGTCAAAATAAAATTTTTCGCAAATCTCAGGCATATCATAAAAACCAAGGAGATCTTACTCGCCCAGGAAGGAACAGTGGGTGATATCCTCGAGATTTTACTTGGCATAAATGACGAATTTAAAAAAGTCATCTTTAATGAGAATGGGGACATTTACATAAATATACTGCTGAATGGAAGGAATATAGAGTATCTCAACAACCTTGAAACCCGGGTAAGACATGAGGATACTCTCTACTTATTTCCTCCGGTTGCAGGAGGATAGAACTTGCCGGGCTATGAAGAGCTGGAGTCAAAGATAATCCAGACCAACATGTGCACTGTATGCGGAACCTGCATATCTGCATGTCCCTTATACTACATTCAGATGGTCGAGGGTAAACCCAAACGCCCCAAAAAGAAGGCAGCCTGCAAGAACTGCAGTGTGTGCTTCGATTCATGTTATAGAACTTCGGGTGAAATCATCAGCGATGGCAGCATTGGACAGTATCTGCGGGTAGTCTCGGCGAAATACAATGGCAGCGGGACATACCAGGATGGCGGTATTGTGACTGCTGTCCTGAGATATGCGCATGATATGCACCTTATTGATGGGGCAGTACTGACCCGCGGGAGCAGGATGCCTATGCCGTTTGTGGCAACGTGTGCTGAGGACTTCAATGCCTGTGCCATGACACGGTATGGCGTGTCTCCTGTGCTAATGAATATACGTACAGCCATAGTAGAACATGAACTTGATAAGCTGGCCGTGGTTGGGACTCCATGCCATATTCAATCTGTGAGCCATCTGCAGCAGGCAAACCCGGAACTCTCTTCTGCTATGGTTCTTTCCATAGGACTATTTTGCAGCGAGAATTTTGCACACAGCCATATAGCTGAGCTGATGGATTCTATAGGGCTAATGGAAGAGGATGTTGAGAGGGTGACGGTCTTAAATAGCAGACTCGTAATCCAGGCCAGAGATAGAAATACTTCAATTCCTGTATCTGATCTAAAGACCTGGGTTCCAAATCACTGCCTGTTCTGCAAGGATTATACCAGCGAGCTGGCTGATATATCCGTTGGGAGTGAAGGCTCTCCTGAAGGATGGTCAACTGTTGTGATAAGAACAAAAAAGGGTGACGAAATATTCTCCGAACTTGAAAGAACAGGGCAGGTGAGTACATCCGGTATTCCTGTCAACGAGCTTGAGCGTCTGATGGAGGCGTCTGAGAGAAAGAGGAAAAGAGCAACGATCGAGAGTGCTTAACGATCCGATCCCTGTTACTGCATATTTTGCAAATTCTCTGATTTATGGAACAGCCTGATAATACTTTGCATTAACCCGGAGCAACTATTCAGGCAACACGAAGCTCATAGTTGTGAGATTCATTGAAGATGATGCAAAAGCTTGATGAAACTGGCAGAAATGTACCAATACCCTGGTTAGGAAATCGAAAACTTGAGATCGGGTTTAAGTAAGAATATAACTTAAATTATATCGTGGAAATAGGGCAAGTCAAAAGACACACTTGGCTGGCAAACTGCAATAAAATATTCAAGGGACCTTATCAGAAGTACTGCAAGAAATCCGTAAGGAAGAAGATGAAATGTCACAAGCCTGAAACTTACAGGACCTCATAATCGACATGGATTACCAAAAGTCATAATACGAATTAGATTGCTATGGATAAATCATCAAGGTGATACGAATGAAGACATACCTCATTCTCTGGTTCAGTAGCGAAGGTGCCATGCCCTCTGAGGTCAACCGGCGATTGATGTCCCTGGGATTCAAGCCAATACAGGGAGTCCATGATTATGTTTACAACTGGGACTCAAATACCGATGTTGATGATATACTCAGGTTCGGTGACAAAACACAGATGACACTGAAGGGCCTTAATGTCATGTTCAAGATAGAGACCATTGACGGCAAATGAAACTAACTGTACTCAATAGGATCAATTATTTTAGCACCGGATAGTGCGTCCATTAGCAGTTCATCCACATCTAGATTGTCTTCTTCACTACACACTTCACCGCATTTTGCAGCAGTAGCAGGTTTTTCAGGCACTGCAGTACAACACATGGCTGGCCTGATGGATGCATCATAAGTTCCGATCTTCCGGGCAATGTCGATTATCTCGGTCTTATCAAGCCCGATAAGGGGATGGTATATTGGCACATGTATCCCGCAGGTCTCTGCCATCATATTTTCAGATGTCTGGCTTGCCACCTGGCCAAGTGATGAACCGGTTATAATGCCAAAAGCCCCTTCCTTTTCCATGATACCTGCTGCAATGCGATACATCATCCTGCGGCAGAGTATGCAGGTATAGCGGCGCTGGCAGTCTGAAAGAAATGCATCCATGCTTTTGCCATTGGACACTTCATAGAACTTAAAAGGATGGCCGGGTGCCCATGTTTGCAGCACACTGAGACATTCCAGCGCCCGCTGCCGCATGGTATCGTCCGAGTGCGGTTCATTGTTGACATATACAGGTATTACCTCACAGCCACGTTTCATCATAAGCCATGCAGCCACAGGAGAATCGATACCACCCGATACCAGGGCCACCATCTTCCCTTGTGTACCCAGGGGCAGGCCGCCTGTACCATTGACAACATCCGTATATACGAATCCTTTGTTCTGCCTGACCTCTACCATGATCTCCCTGTCAGGAGTTGTCAGGTCAACCTTTGGATTGAGCTTTCGCACCCGTTCAAATACTGCATCACCACAGGCCACGCCAATATCACGACTTGAGAACTCGTGATTGCCAGACCTGCGGGCCCTGATGCCAAAGGATTCATTCTCATTGATAATAGACTCTCCCACATCAGCAGCCGTAGACGCTACGGATTCAAGTGTGGGCTCACAGGTAATGGCCGGACTTACCGAAACTACGCCAAACACTCTTGCTGCGGCTCCCACAGCGGCAGGGTTAGTGGTATGGATATATATGCGACCCCATTCACGGGACAGGTCATCATAATCAACATCCATGGCATCAAGCATGGACCTGATATTGGACATAAGTGTCTTTTCGTACCTGTTCCTTACGTGCCTGCTCTTCAGTGCCAGTTCACCGTATCTGACAAGTATAACATCATTAGTAGGTCGGACCATTTATTCCTGTTCTTCCTTCAATACTTCCTTGATTATTCTTGCATAAGCGGGCCTGGCTATCAGCACACCGATCAACACACCTATGATAGTTGTCAGTGCAAAACCCTTTAATGCGCCGAATCCCAACCAGAACAGCCATATCATTGCTATAATGGTTGTGGCTGCCGCCGCAAATATAATGCCGAATGCCCTGGAGATACGTGCAAGGTAAACCTTGGTTGGAGGAAGTTTCCCCTCGTATAATACCTCATCAGTGATTATTACAAGATGATCTATACCTGTTCCAATAACCGCAATAATACCTGCAATGGCAGGCAGGTCAAGCTGCCATTTCACAGCAGATGCAAAGCCCAGTATCATCACAACCTCACTTATGGATGTTATGATCATGGGTAACATGATCTCTTTCCTGCGATACCTGAGGTATATCATGAATGAGACCATTATAATGGCAAGCAGTCCTGCTATGGCTGTAAGTTCCTTGAACTGGGCGCCCAGGGATGCAGGCACCTGACCCGAACCTATAACCTCCACATTGACTGGCAGGGCACCTGCCCTCAAATGAGATTCCAGCTGTTTAGCACTTTCTTTACTCCCAGTATCAGTTCCAAAAGAGGCACTCATGTCCTGCACAGGCATTATTTTCAAATTGTCGGCTAACCTGTCATTCAAAGGAGCACTGAAAATGACCCCATCATCAAGGTACATTATAACCTCATGATTAAGAGGGTCATTGACCGCATTGGTTTCAATGGCCGCCTCCCTCAAGAGGTCAGCACCATGCTGGGTCAGTGTGAACGGCACACCCCATACACCGTTATTTGCCTCATGGATCCCGACAGTCTGTATATCCTCCCCGTACACGGCATGTATGGACTCGTTACCTTCTGTCTGGATGCGTATCTCAAACTTACCTGGAGTTGCAGCCAGGTCCATTGCTGTCTCGATGTCGATTCCTGCCAGGTCGATGCGTATGTATTGCCGTCCGACTATGATTGGCTTAACATCACTAAGCCCGAAGAGGTTTAGTTTATCTTCAAGTATCTCCTTGGTTTTAGTCAGTGTGGCCTGGGATACACCGTCCCTGTATAAGATCACCAAACCCCCGACATCATCCAGGATATCTTCCAATTCCTCAGCAGATGTCTGCTTCCTGATCTCATACCACAATCCATCCCTGTCTTCAGATAGCACAACCTCTGTCTTATAGCTGTTTTCCAGATACCTGGAAATTACATGGTTCTTATCCACCTGCAGGGTAACGGCTGAAATTCCGCCCCTTCCACCAGACACTGCGGCCTGGCCGTATCCCAGGGATTCGATCTGCTTTGGGGTGACCAGGGTCCCGACCTCAAAGGAGACAGATGTATCTGTTGTACCTGTTACTGTCACGGTCGTGTTCAGGAAAGATGAGTATTCGTGTGTTATGATGGTCTCCACATCGGCATCGATTTGGGCCATGGCACCCTCGGGCCGAAGGTAGAGCCATGAACCTCCATCAAGGTCAAGGCCGTATTTGAGTCCGCCAAAACCCAGATCAGGGAAAATGGCAGGTAACAGCAGTAATATCAGTGAAATGATTATGGCCCCACCCATCAGCAATATCCTGGGATTGCTGGCAAGTCCTTTCTCAACTTCTTCATCCCTCATTTCCTGCCCCCCCTCTTTCTCTTCCCTATAGGAACTTCGCGTCCCAGATACCATTTCAGGATACCTGTGTTCAGCATCCAGGTGTTCATGAGGTCTGTAGCAAGGCCGAGGAGCAGGACCGCGGAGATATCACTGATGATGTCGATCCTGGAAAATGATGAGACGTACTGGGCACAAGTGCTGACCAAAAACAGGATAAAAATGGCTGCAATGGTAGTAGTGGTCATTGTAAGCCCGGTTTTCATCGCCCCCTTTAATTTATCGTCCAGCTTGCCCCTTCGCTTGAGCAGCCTGGTTGTCAGCAGGATGTCGCTGTCAATGGAATAACCTATGAGCATAAGCAGTGCCGCCACAGTGCCCAGTGACAGGGCAATGCCGAACAGGTCCATCAATGTGGCTGCTATGACGATATCGGAAAATGCGGACAGTACGACCGCGCCGGAAGGTACCACTGACCTGAATATGATAAAAACCAGCCCAGCCATTCCAATGAATGCATATATGACAGCTTTCATTGCACTGATTTGCAGGTCATGGCCGTATAAAGCACTCGTCTGCTGCAGTGATATCTCCTTGCCGAAATTGGAGGTTAAGTACTTGTTCAGTTCCATCTGTGCAGCCTCGTCCATGGGAGCGAACTCGAGCATAACACGTCCGCCGCCAACATCCCGTGCGCTTATTGGCGGCGTGTCGGAAAATCGCGAAGTGAACTGCTGCTGCACTTCTTCCAAGGATAACGGGGACTCTACAGTAACTGTAGTACCACCTGTAAATTCGACACCCAGTTCCACAGGACTGCCTGTAGAAATAAATGACCAGCCCAGGATAATAAGGGATAGTAATAAGAGGACAAGCGGGATAATGATCATCTGTGCTGTTGATACTTTCTTAAGATATGATTCAATATATTGTTCTATGTTGATTTTCTTCATTAACAACACCATGGATGATAGATTATAGTAATAATGAATTGTAATAATAATAAATACAATGCCTTGATTAGTAGCCGATAATGATATAACACAACCTATTTACCTTTTACTCTCATTAGGATACTAAAAAAAATGCAGGAAAAAAACATGGATGAAAGACCCACAGTTGATGAGTATTTTATGGAGATAGCTGAGGTGGTTGCCAAGCGCTCCACATGCCTGAGAAACAATGTAGGAGCCGTAATAGTACGGGATAAGCGCATCCTTTCAACAGGATATAACGGTGCGCCAAGGAACCTTGAACACTGTCTTGATATCGGGTGCATGCGTGAGCAGCAGAATATTGCTTCCGGTACCATGCATGAAATATGCAGGGCCGTACATGCAGAACAAAACGCCATCATCCAGTCAGCACTCCACGGTGTAAGTATTGAAGATGCCACCCTCTACTGTACCCACCAGCCATGTATACTATGCGCAAAGATGATAATCAATTCAAAGATAAAGAGGGTTGTATTCAATAATAATTATCCTGACACTGAAGCACTCAGGTTCTTTAAAAGTGCAGGCGTGGAAGTAAGAAGTTTACAATCAGAACCAGAATGATAACAATATAATACCAAAATAAACAACACGAATAATACCAAAATAAATATGGAGATTACATGGACGATATTGATGCAAAATTATTGAGAATCACACAAGACGGTATTTTACTTATTCCCGAGCCGTTCAATGAGGTCGCCGCACAACTGGGCATTTCTGTGGATGATGTGATACACAGGATAGAAAACATGCAGCGTGAAGGTGTTATCAGGCGCTTTGGCGCATCCATAGGGCACAGGGTGATAGGTATTACTGCAAACGCCATGTGTACCTGGAATGTACCCGATGATCGTGTAGAGGATGTAGGTGCCATTATGGCAGGATTTACAGAGGTTACCCACTGTTACCAGAGGCCCAGGAGACAGGGCTGGCCGTATAACCTGTTCACAATGGTACATGCTTACACGCAGGAAGAGTGCAGAAAAATAGCCAAACAGATATCCAGTGCAACAAGTATTGATGATTATAATATATTGTTCAGTGAAAAAGAATTTAAGAAAACCGGTGTAAGGCTTTGAATGATAACACATCCCGAACTCCACCCCTGTTGAATGAAAACATACCCGGACTCCCACCACTGTTGAATGATGATATGCCTAGACTCCCACCACTGTTGAATGATAATATGCCCGGACTTCCACCCATGTTGAATGATAACTCGCCCAGACTCTTACCCCTGTTAATAGATATGAATGGCAGGAAAGTGGTGATATTCGGTGGTGGGCAGGTAGGTGAAAGAAAAGCCGCCCTGTTTTCCAGGTATGCACCCACCACTGTCATCAGCCGCAGTTTCACTCCTGCTATCCAGGAACTGGGACGGCAAGGCGTATGCCTGGTCAATACCGGTGAAGAACTATCTGATGATGAGATCGCTCTGTATGTCAGGGATGCGTTTTTAGTAATACCCACAACAAGCGACCTGGAGCTTAACAGGAGAATACGGGATGTCGCACACAATAATGATTGCCTGGTAAATTCGGTTAACGGACTGGAAGACCTTGTGGTGCCGTCCATTATCGAGAGGGGGGATATTATCCTTGCCATCTCCACCGGTGGTGCCAGTCCTGCCCTTTCCAGGTATATGAGGCAAAAGATAGAACAGGCTATTGGGCCGCAGTTCGAGGATATGGCCAGGCTTTTAGGGGAGATCAGGCCGGTATTGAAAAAAGAGGTAGGGTCCCAGGCGAACCGTTCAAGTATATTATGGGCCATACTGGAAGACAAGGATATCTGGAAGGCACTGGCAGAGTCTTATGAACTGGCTTTCGATATTGCCTTAAAACATATAACTAATGGAGTTAAATAGTTCAACTTATAAAGCAGAGCAACCAGGAGAGTTTGATGACAGAGATTTCCAGCATGCTGATCACCCATGTAAAAGCCGGTGTGGAAGACATAGAGAAGCTTCATGCATGGCACGGCAGTGTAGATAAAATACTTAAGATGCTGTATGCCAATGAACAGGTGGAAGAGTGCTGTGTACTTATGACCTGTAACAGGGTGGAGATATATGTGGTCTCACCCAAGGGAAGTAAGGTTTTATTCCATTTTGCTAAAAAGATGAATGTACCTGAAAGGATCGTGGATTTCTATGACCATGAGGAATCCATGCGTCACCTGATGCGGGTGACATCCGGCCTGGAGTCAATGATCGTGGGAGAGGACCAGATACTGGGCCAGGTAAAGGATCTGTTCAATATTGCCAATAGTTCAGGAACTACTGGAAAGATGATCAATACGGTCTTTAGCAAAGCCATACATGTGGGAAAACGGGTCCGCAATGAAACAGCCATCAATAAGGGTTCTGTTTCTATCGGTTCTGCAGCAGTGGAACTGGCAGAGGATGAGCTTGGGACACTTAAAGAAAAGACCATTATGGTGATCGGTGCTGGTGAAATGGGTACGCTGGTTGCCAAAGCGCTGGCAAATAAGAACATCCGTGCCATATATGTGGCCAACCGCACATATGAGAAGGCAAAAAAACTTGCAGACGAACTGGACGGGACTGCCATTAAGTACGAGGAAATGGGGGGTTATATCAAACTGTCCGATGTGGTTATCAGTGCAACTGCCGCTCCTCATCTTGTGGTTACCAGGGACATGATCGAAAATGCCATGTCAGAACGCAATAAGGATATCCTGCTTGTTGATATTGCAAATCCCAGGGATATTGAGGAAGCAACATGTCAGGTTCAGGGTGTCAGGCTTTTTAATATTGACAGTTTGAAGAGTATAAGCGAAAAGAACCTTACTAGGCGTAAGAGCGAGGTCCCGAAAGTGAAAACGATCATTGAAGAAGAACTGGAACTGCTAAAAAAGCAGTATAAACGCCAGAACGCTGACAGGGTCATATCAGACCTGTACAGTGCAATGGATAAGATCCGGTGCCATGAACGGGATGTGGCTATTAACAAGTTGAAAGCAAAACACACTATAGGTGAGATGGAGTGCGAGGTATTGAATGACCTTACTCATGCTTTGGCATATAAGATACTGGCCGAACCCACGAAAGTTTTGCGCAATGCTGCCGAACATGACGATGAAAAATATCTTATAACTATGAAGGAACTGTTCAAACTGGACGGCGATAAGAAAGGTAATAATAATTAATTAGCGGAAGGAATGCTATGTTTCCGGTTACAAGAATGAGAAGACTCAGGTCACCGCCTTTAAGGCGTATGGTACGAGAGACAGCATTATCGGTAGATGACCTGATCGCACCACTGTTTATTGATGAGAACCTGGCAAAGCCCCAGCCCATCGCTTCCATGCCCGGTATCAGGAGGGAGACCCCTGGAAGTGTGGTAAATGAGGCCAGGGAACTGGCTGGGATGGGTATTCCTGCTGTGATACTGTTCGGGCTGCCAAAGGAAAAGGACGAGACCGGTACCCATGCATACGGTGATGATGATGTCGTCCAGAATGCCACCCGTGCGATCAAAGCCGAACTGGGAGACGATATGGTAGTCATCACAGACCTGTGCCTGTGCGAATACACATCCCACGGTCATTGCGGCATTGTGGATTATGAGACTGGGGAAGTGCAAAACGACCCCACCCTGCCCTTACTTGGTAAGACCGCAGTAAGCCATGCACGGGCAGGTGCGGATATTGTGGCACCTTCGGGAATGATGGACGGGATGGTGGCAGCCATTCGCCAGGCTCTTGATGAGAATGGTTTTACGAACACGCCGATCATGTCCTATGCTGCCAAGTATTCATCATCGTTCTACGGGCCGTTTCGGGATGCTGCAGATTCAGGATACAGTTTCGGGGACCGCTCCACTTACCAGATGGACCCGGGCAACAGCAACGAGGCCATGCGTGAGGTGCAGCAGGATATTGAGGAAGGGGCAGATATCGTGATGGTGAAACCGGCACTGCCGTACCTGGACCTGGTCTACCGTGTCAAGCATGAGTTCGGGATGCCAACGGCAGCGTATAATGTAAGCGGTGAATATTCCATGATAAAGGGGGCAATTGATCAGGGTTGGCTGGATGAGAGTGCCATTATGGAATCCCTTATATCTATCAAACGGGCCGGGGCTGATATGATACTTACATATTTCGCCAGATATGCAGCTGGAAAGCTCAAGGGTTAAATCAGGGATATCCTGTCAATCCTGTCTGAAATATCCATTTCCTTGAATACCGCCACATTTGCCATTAATATTGTTTCATCAGGGTTTCCCCGGTCAATATTCATAGGTCTTTTCATATATACGAATGGAGGGGTCCCAACAATTTTAGACAACTCTTCAATTGTGAACAGTTCTTCAGGCGGGTGTGAGTGTCCTAATATTGATTCGGTTATCCTGCGCTGTTGTGCAATCTCTGCGGGGGATGCCCTTTCACGGTAATTTGGGAACCCCACCACGATAATCCCTTCCGGTTTTAAGTTCTTCCTGATGAATTGATCGATCTCACTGGAAAATATTTCCTTGTTCTTACTGGCTGAACTGTTATTACAGAGTGCGATCTCATGCGCCGCACTTACTATCAGCAGGCAGTCGGCAGGATAAGGCATCCTGACGTTAAGTGCGTCTTTTAATGACATTTGCATGGGAATGTATTTCACATGCGATAGCCGGGGGACATCAAGGATGGTTGTAGAAGGTTCGATATTAACGACATATGCCATTATTCCCAGGCTGTCAATGATCCTGGCCCCCATACCCGGACCGCCCCCTATATCAATTACATGATCCCCGTTTGATATTTGCTTGGACAGGACCTCTTTGACCAGTTCGTGCATAACACCTATCCTGGCGGTGAAAGTATTGGTGTAGTCCACACCGTTGAATTTTTTAATGTTATCCATGTGAATTCTTCAGGATATTTGTCTGCAGTAGATATAAATTCTTGGAAAATTGAAAGTGTGATATGGATTGCATTCAGACTAAACTTGATATTACATGAATGATAATAGATTTATACTTTAATACCAAATACTTCAACAGGTGGTCAGTATTCCCGGGATAACAGAAATCATAAGGGACCCCAGCGGTGTACCTGGAATGGACCAGATCACAGATGGCGGATTCCCAAAAGAGACCAATATTCTCTTGCTTGGCCCCACCGGGGCAGGTAAATCGTCAATGTGTATCCAGTTCACCAAATGCGGTCTGGAACTTGGTGAACAGGTATTGTATATTTCTACACAGCTTCCGCTCTATGACATGAGGGCAAAGATGAGGCAACTTGGGCTTGATACAGGAAAATATGAAGATGAAGGAAACCTGGTCCTGGTCAATCCACTTTCAAAGGAAATCAGTGGTGCTGATACCGATGAACAGATGCAAGCTGCCAGGTTCGTTGAAGTAGAACATAACATAACTACTATTGCAAGCCTGATCAATGAAGGAAAGAGGAAATTAATGAAAGACCAGATCAGGATTGTAATAGATTCACTTACTGGCCTATTATTAAATACATCCGATGAAGGATTACATGAACTTTACAGGCTAATAGAGACCATAACACGCAGGGTCCGGCTCCAGAAACATGTAGCACTTTTCACCCTTGCTCCGGCTATTGATGAGCGCACCATAGAGAGGTTGAAGTTCATAATGGATGGAGTGATGGAGTTCAAGGTAGAACTTGACTTTGATACACCAGAGAGAAAACTTATAATCCACAATCTCCTGTTCACGGACAAAGCAATTGGGCGCTATAATTATATCTTAACTCCCGATGGAATTATACTGAATCGCTATTAAGGGAGGCACTGTTAATCAGTGCCCAAAAATAACCGGGATATGATATTGTGCCGTTATTACTGATCCGATAGATTATTTACTTTGTTTTTCAGTCCGCACTATCAGTCCGCCTATGAACTGATACCACTGGTATATCATTGCAATAAAAGCTGCAAAGAAAATGGCTTCAGTAATCTCCCAAAGGTAATATGTCTGCATTCCCATATTAAATTTCGCAAATCCGGCCACAGCATTAATTGCAAATGTGGCCCCGGCTATGGAAATGTATTTCCATGTATCATTAATGAGCTCTGTGTTCAGGAACAGACGTGCCCTTACAATATCAGATTCAACATTACGGGATATAACAAGTATCTGGATGATCAGGAATAGTGTTATGAAGGCGACTCCTATACTATATAACCATATGAATGTTGTTACATAATCCATGAGACTTTTTATTATTTACTGGGACTATTCAAAAAACCGCAGAGAGCGCAGAGGCACGCAGAGAAAAACAACAACCCTCTGCGATCCTCCGCGTCCTCTGCGGTTAATTTTTTTTGCCATGACCCATTGATACAGAATAAATTAAAAAGTCACTAATCCATCTGGTTCAGATCCAACAAACCTTCTGTTTATTCATTCAAAACTAATATGCATGATAGCACATATATTTTGTGGTGTGACTTTTTTAATTGATAAATGTTAATATACTTTATGCCACATTGAAACGTTTTCCAATTAAAAGGTGGTGTATCCGGAATATTATCAATACAGAGCAAAAACGAAAAAGTGACTATAATCATTTCTAATGAGGACCCTGCCAGCCAGAACATAAGGGACATGCTGCAGCAGATCAGGGACTGGAAGTCTATAGAGGTTGATTGTGAAAAGGTCATTGCAGCCTTTGAGTTCAAAAGGTTCAGGCTGGTGGAAATTGATGGACTGCATATCTACCAGGACGGGCTGGACAGGCAGCTGGAAGCATGTGGATTGGATTCGGATATTATAATCTTTGCTTCCAGGCACCGCAGTAAGGACGGGAGACAGATACTTACCGTGCATCCCACTGGCAATACGAAAGAGGCAAAGTTTGGAGGACATCCCATGGAACTGGCTGCCGCTGCCCCCCAGGCAATGCGCTCCATCTTTTTGAATCTAAAGACCCTGGCAAAGAATGAGGATTTCGAGGTTACACTTGAAAGCACCCATCACGGTCCCAGTGATCTTGAAACGCCTTCCCTTTTTGTGGAAATAGGCAGTTCAGAGCAGGAATGGGTAGACCCTGTAGCAGGTGGCATTGTGGCAAATGCAATACTTATGATCGACAATGAAAATGTACCCGTGGCTGTTGGTTTAGGAGGCAACCATTACGCACCCAGGCAGACCAAGTTGATCGAGGAAACGGGTGTGGCGTTCGGCCATATATTCCCCACATATAAACTGGACGATCTTGACGAAACACTTGTAAGACAGGCATTCGAACGGTCATGCGGGGATATTGCATACCTGGACCGAAAATCCATGAATGCCAGGCAGCGTAACCGTCTTACTGAAATCATTGAGGGTTTAGGGTATGATGTATTGCGGGAGAGCGATATCAGGGAAATGGACGGGGTACCGTGGCAGTTCTGCCTGGAGTTAAGGAAAAAGATGAACGATATCTGTCCTCAAGGAAGGACAAGGATTACGGAAAGTATCAAATCTGACCTTAAGACGGCCTGTATGAGCTGCGTTTGTCCCAAAGTGAAGGTGGCCACTATAAGCCCTGAATTGTTGCGTGAAGCTGAGAAAGTTGACAGGACAAAGCTTAGGAATTTCCTTGATACACACAGTATTGCTTATCTGGAACACAGAGACGGATCTTTCTCCCATACCATTATTGGAATCGACGACGATTGCGCCCGTCTTGTTGCAGAAGAACTCACAAATGAATGCATTAATATACTAAAAGAACACTACGACATACGGTATGAAAAGGATGAGGGGATACTCTTCCTCATCACTAGTAAATTCAATCCAGCGCTTGCCAGGGAACTTGGGATTATATCCGGACCTTTGTTTGGTGCATTGGCAAGGGGAGAGACAGTAACTGTTGATGACATGACAGTAAAGCCGGAAATGGTTTATGAAATTGTTGAAAAACCTATACGTGTTAAAAATATATATATTGATTAAATAAAATTGAGGGATGAAAGGATGGAGTCCATCATTAAAGAGGCAATCACGCGGGCGGATATGGAAGGAAGGACACAGGCCATGAGACCAATGGTCGAACTTGGCCAGACTGATGCGGAACTGGAAGAGGTTCTTCAACATTTAAAGACGAATATCCGCGTGGTCGGTTGTGGAGGCGGTGGTTCAAATACCATCCAGAGGATGACCGAAGAGGGTATAACCGGGGCAGAACTCTATGCATTGAATACAGATGCTCAGCATCTTTTACATGTTATGGTCGAACGCAAGATACTAATCGGCCAGAAGAAGACCAGGGGACTGGGTGCAGGCAGCCTGCCCCAGATCGGAGAGGATGCTGCAAAAGAGAGCGATAACGAAATACGGGCAGCCGTTGAAGGGGCCGACATGGTTTTTATCACTTGCGGATTAGGCGGTGGTACCGGTACGGGCTCAGCACCTGTTGTAGCAGAAGCTGCCAGGGCCGAGGGTGCACTGACAATAGCTGTGGTCACACTACCATTCAGTGTTGAAGGGGCTATCAGGCGTAACAATGCCGAAGCAGGCCTTGAACGTCTCCGTGACGTGGCAGATACGGTCATCGTAGTTCCCAATGACAAGCTCCTTGAAGTTGTACCAAGGTTGCCTTTGCAGGCAGCATTCAAGGTATCGGATGAGGTGTTGATGCGTGCGGTAAAAGGCATTACCGAACTAATTACCAAGCCCGGATTGGTCAACCTGGACTTTGCAGATGTGAGAACAGTAATGCAGAAGGGCGGAGTTGCCATGATCGGGCTCGGCGAGTCTGACAGCGAGGATAAAGCTGCCGAATCTGTACAAAAGGCACTGCGCAGTCCACTGTTGGATGTTGACATATCAGGGGCGACATCGGCACTTGTCAATGTTGTTGGCGGACCCGATATGACCATAGCTGAAGCCGAGAGTGTGGTTGAGGAGGTCTACGCCAAGATCGACCCCGAGGCCAGGTTGATCTGGGGTGCCCAGATAGATCCCGAACTTGAACATTCAATCCGTACCATGCTTGTGGTCACAGGCGTGAAATCTGCACAGATCTATGGTAAAGGCAACGCCCGGAACATTACCAGTCGTTACGGCATTGATTTTGTGAAATAATCACATGTTTAGATTGGCAGGAAATTCCTGTCAATCGAAAGGTATTTTAATCTTCAATCATACTTTGGGCTTGTTTTATCTAAACGATATAGTAATTGTTCCGTATATGGGATGTGAAATCTATTGGCAAAAGAACCTGCAAAAACACCGATGATACCGTTAAAGCTCAGTGAATACACCCGGATAATCAGGCTTACCCGCAAACCAACAAGAGAAGAATTCATTACAATTGCAAAAGTAGCAGGTGCAGGCATTTTGATCATTGGGGTTATGGGATTTATTATCTATTTCTTCCTTACCGAGATCCCAAAAATGGTGTGAGTCAACCAAAGTTTATTATATTAACTATACATTATGGGGCTAAGTGAACCGTCACATGAATGAGGATACAATCGGAGATACTGAAATATATGTGGTGAAGACCACTGCCAACCAGGAGCGTTCGGTAGCAAATCTCATCGCGATGATGGCAGAGAAAGAGCATCTTAATATCATGGCCATACTCGCACCTGATGAGTTGAAAGGATATATACTGGTAGAAGCAAAATCGCCCGACATAGTGGAAGTGGCCATCCAGACCCTGCCGCATGCCCGTAGTCTGATACGGGGAGCATCCACCCTTAAAGAGGTTGAACATTTCCTTACCCCGAAGACTGCTGTTGTAGGGATTACGGAAGGAAGTATAGTCGAACTCATCTCAGGTCCTTTCAAGGGTGAGAAGGCAAGGGTCAAGAGAGTGGACGAAACACATGAAGAGATTACAGTGGAACTCTTTGAGGCTATGGTACCTATACCTATCACTGTTCGCGGTGACAATGTGAGGGTATTGAAACGAGAAGAGCAAGAATAGAATTAACGAGATCATTTATTCAAATAATAACCAGAGGAATAAAAAATGGGCGATATAATCGAAGCATTAGTACCAGGTGGACAGGCAAATCCCGGTCCCCCGTTGGGTCCTGCCCTGGGACCGCTTGGCGTGAATATCAAAGAAATTGTGGATAGTATCAATGAGAAGACTGCGGACTTTAACGGAATGCAGGTTCCTGTGAAAATAATCTTTGATGATAAAAAGAATTACAATATTGAAATTGGAACACCTCCTACCTCTGCATTGATATTGAAGGAATTAGGGCTGGAGAAGGGATCGGGTAATGCCGGGACAGAGAATGTAGGTAACCTGACCATTGAACAGGCAGCTAAGGTTGCCAGGATGAAACGTGATGGCCTGCTGTCCAGGAATTTTGAATCGGCTGTCAATGAGATTATCGGTTCCTGTATACCCATGGGTGTGACTGTAGAAGACATGGACCCAAGGGAAGCACAGGAGGCGGTAAAGGCAGGCAAGTTTAAGGATAAGCTGGAAGCCTGATTCCGGACAACCGATAATTTAAAATACTTATCACACAGTAGAAGGAACTCCTTTACACAACCGTAGAAGATCAAGTGGTCGTTTGCGAAAGGCAAATACTACGGGAGGATTATATGACATTTGAAGATATATTAGAATCAGTAAAACAGGCGCTTGAGCAGGCGCCAGAGCGCAATTTTTCAGAAAGCGTAGACCTTGCTATTAACCTTAAAAATGTTGATATGAGCAAGCCTGAGAACCGTGTGGATGAAGAGATCATCCTTCCCAGCGGCCTGGGAAAATCTATTACGATTGCTGTTTTTGCTAAAGGTGATATTGCCCAGAGGGCGACAAGTGCTGGCGCAGAGATGATATTAGACCCGGAAGAGATTGAAAGTCTGGGGGATGATAAGACAAAGGCACGTGAACTTGCTAATAATGTTGATTTTTTCATATCAGAAGTTGCTTACATGCCTTCCATTGCCAAGGCAATGGGACCTATCCTGGGACCGAGAGGCAAGATGCCCGAGCCGTTGACTCCTGATAAGAACATTGAGGATATAGTTAATAAAGCCAAGAACGCAATCAGGGTGCGCAGTAAGGATCGGCTTTCATTCCATCTTCCAGTTGGACGCAGGGATATGGAACCTGAAGCACTGGCCCAGAATATCGAGTCAGTCGTATCCAGGATCGAGCACAAGATGGCAAGTGGCAAGCAAAATATCAAATCTATCTATGTCAAGACCACAATGGGACCTGTAGTGAAGGTGATCTAAATGGACGCAGAACACCACAGCATGCATATACCCAAGTGGAAGAAAGATGAGATAAGGGATATTAAATCCAATATAAGGGATTACCCGGTAGTTGGGCTGGTAGGTATCCACGGACTTCCGTCGAAGCAGTTCCAGCAGATGCGTTCAAGTATCAGGGATTCAGTGCTGATCAAGGTCAGCAAGAACTCACTGATAACAAGAGCATTGGATGAATCTTCTGGAGATATTAAATCCCTGGGGGATTATCTTGATCAGGAAACGGGTTTAGTATTCTCGAATGATAACTCGTTCAAATTATTCAGGCTTCTCAGTTCAAGCAAAACTCCAGCTCCTATCAAGGGTGGTATGAAGTCTCCAAAGGATATTACTGTTGAAAAAGGACCAACTGATTTCCCGCCCGGGCCCATTATAGGTGAACTGCAATCAGCAGGTATTCCCGCAGCTATTGAAGGCGGGAAAGTGGTTATACGGGAAACAAAAGTGGTGGTTAAGGAAGGTGAAGTTGTCTCACAGAATCTGGCAGCCATGCTGGCCCGTCTTGAGATATATCCACTTGAACTGGGCCTGGTCTTACGAGGCACCTTCGAGGATGGTATGTTGTTCGATGCATCAACTCTTGCCATTGATGAAGGTAAGATATCACTTGACTTCACAACAGCAGCCAGCCAGGCGTTCAACCTGGCAGTCAATTCGGCATACCCGACCACGACCACCATTCAGGCACTGCTTGCAAAGGCAGCATCAGAGTCAAGGAACCTTGCAGTGAATGCAGTGATATATGAACCTGGAGTGATGGATATATTGTTGTCCAAAGCCCAGGGTCATGTAATGGCACTGGCAGGTCTGGTATCGGATGAAGCCCTGGACGATGACCTGAAAGCAAAGATGAGTGCCGGGGCTGCAGTGAGCCCGGTTGTGGTCGAGCCAGAAGAGGAGGAGACTGCTGAGAAAGAAGAAGAGGCTGCTGAAGAAGAAACTGAAGAAACAGCAGCAGAGGGTCTTGGTGCCCTGTTCGGATGAACAACAAAGAAGAAATTATAGTCAACAATTAATAAAAGGTGATAAGAAATGGAATATGTTTATGCAGCACTTTTACTGCACAATGCAGGTAAGGACGTAACAGAAGATGCAATAACAGGTATCTTGCAGGCCGCAGATGTCGATGTGGATGCAACAAGAGTGAAGGCCCTGGTGGCATCGCTTGAAGGCGTCGACATCCAGGAAGCAATCGAGAAAGCCGCTTTTGCAGCCCCGGCAGCAGCAGCAGTAGCACCTGTTGCAGCAGCCGAGGAAGCCCCGGCAGCAGCCGAAGAGGCCGCAGCTGAAGAAGAGGAAGAGGCTGAAGAGAGCGGAATGGAAGGACTGGGCGCACTGTTCGGTTAAGCAGACCTGGTATAATTTACTTTACTACAGGCTGGATAATAACCAGCCTTACTTTTCTTTTTTTTGCATATAGTTAGTTTTACTTAACTTTTTGAACACAGTTATTTTTGCTTACCTGTATCTTTGGAAATCAGGTTCAATAAATAGTAACCCCTTTTACCCCTGGCACTTTCTTTAGTTCATCTATCAGCTCGCCAGGTATGTTGTCATCCGTTATTATAGTAAGCAGCGGATTTTCGGTCAGATATGGGTCTTCAGTAACTGCTTGCCTGATACTTAAACCGTATTCTGCCACTGCTGTGGCTACCTGGCCAAGTATACCAGTCCTTGAAGCATCGCCCGGTGTTATGACAATGACACCAAGACCTAATGCAGGTGCCACATCTTTTAAGAAGGGGATCGTATATACATTTTGGAATATGCTGGTCAGGGTCTCATCAGATAATATAACCTCGCATGTGGAATCCACCACTCTCCTGTCAACACCGATCTCCCTTGCCACCTGGGTATGGGGCAATTCGATGTTACCTGAAACCACACGTCCCTGCCCATTGACCTGAAAGCCCCGCTCCAGCAGGAGCTTGACGACCTTTTCCTGTGCAGGATGTTTATTGAACTTGCTTAATATCTTGCTCCACATGTATTAATACCTATAATATACACACTTGTTATTTTACTAATGTGTAATGTATTGTTTGAAATGTTTTTTGTATAGATGATTAAAATGGTTTGTGTGGTTCTATTATCACTTTCATAGACTCGCCGGCTCCGGCCACCAGTTTGAACCCTTCTTTTGCATCTTCCAGCCCGAACCTGTGTGTGATCATATCCGTTACCTCCACCCTTTCTGTATGTATCAGCTCAATGGCTTTCGTAATATCCAGTGGACTGGCGCCGTATGAGCTGACAATACTGACCTCGTTCTTCCACAACTCAAATACAGGCAGCGGCACTGAGACTCCGGGTTCGGGTGAGGCAAAGAACAGCACGGTCCCCCCTCTGTCCACCGAAGCCAGTGCCTGGGTGATGGCAGGCACGGCACCGGTACAGATAATGACCACATCTGCCAGCCGCCCGTCATTTAGTTCCAGCAGGCGTTCGGGCACATTATCGTGTGCATCAATGACCTGTGCCCCGCAAATTGATGCCATATCCAGCCTGTACTGATTGATATCAGTTGAAAAAATGCTGCCTGCGCCCAGTGCTGCTGCCAGTTTGACATGCAGCAGTCCCGTAATCCCGCTACCTATGACCAACACGCTTTGGCCCGGTTTTATCCCTGCCTGGCGCTGCCCCCGGTACACGCAGGCCAGGGGTTCGATGAACACACCCTGGTCAAATGACATCTCATCGCTCAGCAGGAATACGCCCCTGTCTACATTAATGGCAGGCACCCTGAGATATTCGGCAAAGCCGCCAGGGTCGAAATTGGTACTGCGCAGGGTATCGCAGACTGTATGGTGACCGGCCAGGCAGTAGCGGCAGGTATTGCACGGCACATGATGGGATACGAAGACGCGGTCCCCTACCCTATATCGACTGACGTCCTTACCCACTTCGGCAACCGTGCCTGCTATCTCGTGCCCCAGCACCAGCGGTGCACGCATAATGCGGTACCACTCCATGACATCACTGCCGCAGATACCACTGGCTTCTACCCTGACCAGCATTTCATGCTGGCCAATGGCTGGCACAGGCATCTCTTCGAGACGCACGTCATTGTTGTTATAATATACAGCAACGCGCACTTATCCGGCCCCTATTTTCCCTTTTCGCTGTTGTACAGGTCCATGGCTTTGTGCGGTGTAAAGTTTTCATGCACAATTGAGCGCACTGCCTTTATCATGGCAACAGGATATTCGTTCTGCCAGATGTTGCGCCCCATATCCACGCCTACTGCCCCTTCGGAAATGGCACTGTGCACCAGTTTGAACACGTCCATTTCGGTGTTCATCTGCTTACCGCCGGCAACCACGATAGGTACAGGACAGCCCTCTACGACTGTCTGGAAATCATCAGTATAATAGGTCTTAACGATCTTTGCGCCCAGTTCGGCAGCTATCCGGCAGCACAGTGCCAGGTACCTGGCATCCCGCACCATATCCTTACCTACTGCTGTTACTGCCACTACAGGCATGCCATAGCGTTCGCATTCGTTTACCAGGTTTCCAAGGTTCATCAGGGTCTGGTGCTCGTACTTGCTGCCTACATAGATGGACATGGCAACGGCAGCCACATTCAGCCGGAGCGCATCTTCCACAGATGTAGTGATGCCTTCCCTTGTCAGGTCCTCGCCTACGATGCTGTTGCCGCCCGATACCCGCAGCACGATAGGTGTGGATGTGCCAGGGTCTACATCGGCGCGCAGGACACCGCGGGCGGGCATGAGCGCATCTGCATATTCGATCAGCGGTTCGATTGTTTTTTTTGCATTTTCAAGGTGGCTTGTAGGACCCAGGAAATAGCCGTGGTCCACTGCCAGCATGACTGTTCGTCCGGTCTTTGGTTTAATTATTTGTGATATACGGTTTTGCATACCCCAGTCCATAAAATTCCTCCATTAATGGTAGTAAGGTAGTAGGGTAGTAATAGGTAAAAAATGCATGCCCTGATTTTAATATCACCAGATCATACAATTTTAATGATCTCTCCAACATTGTGTGAGTAATAGTTTGCCTGGATCATCTGAGAAATCGAAAATCTTGACAGGATCGACAGGATCGACAGGATCGACAGGATAATGGTTGCCATTCCATCCTGTAAATCCAGTAAATCCTGTCCATAAAGCCAAGTCGTGAGATTCCATGTTCCTTGATATATTCCTGAACAATGAAGTTACCCACATGATGTTAAAGAGAGTCAATTTTAATTACTGTGGCAGCATAGAAAATATTGGGAGATGATAGAATGCAGAAAACTGCTTTTGATTACGAAGATGAGAGAAAGACGTTCAAATGGGATATTCCAAAAGATTACAATTTTATTGATACTATCAGGAATTGGGCAAAAGACAGCACGAAGTTGATGGCAATTACCGAGCATCCTGATGGGAATGTTGAAAAAGCCGGATACAGGGAAGTGTGGGACAATGCCATGAGGTTCGGGAATGTCCTTAAGGGTTCCGGCATCGTAAAAGGTGACAGGGTTCTGGTATTACTTCCCAGGGGAACAGATGTCTATACTGTAAGTATTGGTATCTGGGCAGTAGGCGGCGTGGTCGTCCCCTCTACGGTAATGCTCAGGAGGGCAGATATTGAATACAGGATACTGGATGCCGGTGTCAATGCCTTGATCACGAGCGATCCGACAGTTGCCGATGAGGTTGATGCAATAAGAGATAATATCTCAATTTCAATTGACAGCCTGTTCTTTTCAGGTGAAAGGGAGGGATGGAGTGATTTCAGGCAGGAGATCAACAGGGCATCAGGAGACTTAAGGCTTGAAAATCTTACAAGCTCCGATCCCCTGACAATCAATTATACCTCAGGTACCACTGGTGCACCCAAAGGTGTGTTGCACACCCACTCACTGATGTACTGCTTTGACAGGCTGAACAGGTATTACTGGTGGGATACCCAACCGGACGAGCTATGCTGGGCAACTACAGAACCCGGGTGGGTGAAATGGTATTATGCACCTTTCGGGGCTATTGTGAGCGGTGGTGCTGTAAACTTCCATTATTCTGGCAGGTTCGGACCTGAAAAATGGTTCGAGCTGCTTGAAAAATGGAGGATAAACAAGGTATGTATGACACCCACGGAACTGAGGTCAATGGCGACAATTGATGATGCAGATAAGAGATATGACATCAAGGACCTGGAGGTCATCCTGACTGCGGGGGAGCCCTGCACACCGGGCATTATCAGGTTCTTTGATGAGAAGTTCGGGATACCTGTGAGGGAAGGGTACGGGCAGACCGAGACCTGTTTGATTGCCTGCAATATCCCTGGAATGGAGGTCAGGCCTGGGTCGATGGGTAAGTTCACACCAGGGGTCAAGGGGGCTATTGTGGACCCTGATACTGGAGAACAGCTGCCGGTTGGCGAGAAGGGGATGATTGCTGTTGTACGGGACCATCCGATGCTGTTCAAGGGTTATCATAAAAAGGAGGAAAAAACTGCCGAGTGTTTTGTGGGCGACTGGTATCTGACCGGGGATCTGGCAATGATGGATGTGGACGGGTATATCTGGTTTGATTCAAGGGCGGATGATGTGTGTATCAGTTCCGGGTACAGGATCGGGCCGTTTGAGGTTGAGAGTACGGTTGATTCCCATGAGGCTGTGCTTGAGAGTGCGATGATTCCCAGCCCTGACCTGATCAGGGGGGAGATCGTTAAGGTGTTTGTGGTACTGAAGGATGGATATGCGCCTTCGGAAGGGCTTGTGGTGGATATCCAGCAGTATGTCAAGCAGGTGGCTGCTCCGTATAAGTATCCGAGGGAGATTGAATTTGTTGAGGAGCTTCCTAAGACTATCAGTGGTAAGATCAAGCGTAAGGAACTGAGGGTGAAGGAGTTCGAGAAGAAGAAGGGTGTGATTGAAGAGCTAAAGGCGAAGGGGTTGTGGTTTAGGTAGGTGGAGTGGGGGTGGTGGGGGTTTTTTGATATTTTTAGTTGAAGTGGTTTTGGTTCGTCAATGACTCCGTTTTGAAAAGCGTGGTATCAGAACTGATGCTCATAAATTATATTCCTGAATTCAAAATTGATTAATCGGCATTAATGTTTTTTTTTCGGCCATCCTGGATAACTGGAATTTTTTTTATTGCTTGCTCGCTAAGGTGATTTATAAAATCTGGATCGTAACGGAGTAATGCAACCATATTACGAATTAATTCCAAACCAGTATCATAGTACCTAGGACCCTTATTATCTTTCACTACATCTACAACATCTTTAAATAACTCAGTTATTAATTCATGAATTCCATAAATTTTGATCTCAATCCAGCCTTTTTCAATCCAATTATCATTTGGTGGATTTTTTGGATCAAAGTTATAGTATACAATGCCCTTTATGTCGAATTCTCTTCCAAAATCTTCATGAATTACTTTTTCTAAATCCTCATCTAATAATTGTCTTACAGCATTACTAATTGAATAGCCTTTATATTTTTCTTCATTTTCACATTTTAAAAACCATTGATGGGAGCCCACTCTTTTAACACTAATCAAGAGTAATTCCTTTCCTTTAACACAAATTACATCTACATCTTTATTTGCACCTTTTTTACTTTTATATGGATATCGAAGTCTCGTGATATAACCTCGATTTTCATATAATTGGGAAACTAATTTTTCAATTGCCATTGGATCTGCCATATTATGTACACCTTCTTAATTCGCAGTCACCTATACCCAAAAATAAATTCTAAGGCCTGTAAATAATACTCTGCACCCTTATTTTCATCTTGTTCGTTAGAAATACTATACTCCACATATCCACCTATAACCACATCCTATAAAAATCAACCCATCTTCATATAAAAATCCCTACAGACCACCCCACCCCAACTTCCTCCCGACAAATCAAAACCCATTTACCACACCACACGCTGATTATATACACATACCCGACTACCAGGAGAACCTCAAACCCCTGCCCGCCACTGACCTTAAGAACAAATCCGGCGGCGGCAAGGGACCCCTGGCAGACTTGACATTTACTCAAAAGACCCTGAGTTCGTCAAACACCTACAATTGATGCTGGTAACACCGGGCTGCGACCCGGGCATATACGGCCCGGATAAGGACGGAGTGGACTGGGCATTCGAGAGTTTTAACGAAACGGAAGTAAATGATTTCCAGGAAAAGAACCGGGACCGAAAGGAACCTATCAGTCATTTGGGAGTTTAGTAATTAGATTCAATGCCTGGCTTATACATTTTCAATTTCGTTCCTCAAGTCATCAAAGCTGGAATACGTCTCAAAAACGCCTTCTTCTAAAATTTTGTCAACTTCCACACTATATTCTGGACGTAGTCTATGAAGGTCTGCATTGATTTCACTGATATCTCTTTGTAGATTAGCCATCTGGTCTTTTAAAAATTTAATATCATTTGAAATTTTATATAATATCTGCAACTCAGACATAAATAGAACTTAGTGTCTTTTGCATAAATATATACCTCTAAACTGTTACTTGAGCAAGAATGTGCGCCTAATTATGTTATTGAAAAATGTATTTCTGGTTCATTATCCAATAATTATTAAATCATGTATAAATCCACCCTTTCATAATTGCATGTACCCCTGCACGCCCCTTACCTCAAGAACAAATCCGGCGGCGGCAAGGGACCCCCTGCGCAGACCAGACTTTTACTCAAAAGATACGGAGCACGTCACACACCTAAAAAAGATGCTGGTAACACCGGATTGCGACCCGGGCACCTACGGCCCGGATAAGGACGGGGTGGACTGGGCCTTCGGGAGTTTTACCGAAACGGCAGTAAATGATTTCCAGGAAAAGAACCGGGAACGAAAGGAACCTATCAGTCATTTGGGAGTTTAGTAAATACTCCCAGGATGAATAACAAAGACCAAAATAAATTCAGAGTTTAGCAATTTGAAAGTTGCGGAAAGTAGGTCTAAAAAGGGCATGAATTATAAAAGAAAAAAGGGAAGGTGAGCCCAAAAAACAAATCCCCACTCGCCCCTACCCACGTACCGCTTCAGTTCCCCCACAGTCAGCATCACCGGAACATCCCGCCCCCCTTTCGCACATCATTAAACGCCTGGGCCAGCAGATGTGGCTCTATGGACGCCTCCTCAAGAACATCTGGTCTGGAAAACACCTCCCTGGGTATCCACTTCAAAAAGCATGGTATTTTGACCGGATTTACAGGATTTACAGGATATTAATGTTGCCTCGTATCCTGTCGATCCTGTAAATCCTGTCTAATAATTTTTAAATTATCCTTTGATTTGAAGTGGATACCTCTCTGGTACCGGCATCCATCAATATCCCCCCGTCTTTCATCACAATGGTCCTGCTCGCATATTCTGTCACCACACCCATGTCGTGGCTTATCAGGATTATCGTTTTTTCAGCCTCATTCAACATCTTCATCCGGGCCAGGAACTTGTTCAGATGTCCCCTGTCCTGCCCGGTGGTGGGTTCGTCCAGCACGATGGCACTGCCCGAGGAGAGCAAAAGCACTTCGGACTCCTCGATGATCGGATGGTGGAAATGCCCGAAGATCAAAACATCCACATCCACATCCATCTCTTTTGCCAAATAGCGCAGGCCGTCCGCATGGTCTGATGTCAGTTGACAAGAGCAAAGAAGTTAAAATGGGTGACTATTCTGGCTCAGTTTTAACTTGGGCAATGATTAAAAAGGATGATGTTGAAATAATATTTCAACGAGAGGATCGTCTAATTGAAAAGATCCCAGAGTTTAAAGATATGAAAATTTGAGGAGCACTTACTTAGATGAATAGTAATCTGAAAGAATTGCAAACAATTCCAGGAGTTGGCAAAAGCATTTCCCAAATTTTTTGGAATATCGGGATTGAAAATGTTTCCGATTTGAAAGGCAAAAATCCTGAAGAATTGTATCTTAGAATTTGTGCAGATCAAGGATACCAGGTTGACCGTTGCGTGCTTTATGTTTGCCGTTCTTCAGTTTATTTTGCCGAAAACAAAAATCCCGATCCTGAAAAACTGAAATGGTGGAATTGGAAGGATAAAAAATAAGGAGTTTTGAACTCACTTCACCCCATACTCAAAATAACCACACACATTCCCATCACACCTGATCACCTTCCTCCTGATCCTACCCTCAAATATATCAAGCTCTATAGCGCTGGGTTCAGCAATTCCAGACACGATGGCACTGCCATGGGAGAGCAGAAGCATCTCGAATTCCTCCATGATCGGATGGTGGAAATGCCTGAAGATCAGAACTTCCACATCCATCTCTTTTGCCAGATAGCACAGGCCTTCCGCGTGATCTGATGTCATTTGATCTTTGTGAATGACCCCGACCTTGACACCCTCAACCTCAATGACCTGATGATGTTCGATGCGAGTAATGACAGGATTGAGCCTACTGACCTGCTGGATATGGGGCAGTCTGAACTGATTGGCAGGATTGCAGATAGGTGGGGTGTAAGCATTGGCAAGGTGCTGCTGAATATCAAGATGAGGGCACAGATAAAAGGGATAATTGCCGAAGCTGTCAGGACCAGGCCCGAACTGGTGGAGGCTGACAGGGTGGGGCAGGTAGTAATATGTTCTGGCTACTGATGAATGAACTGCAGGATGGGGATGGGGGCGTGGATTTAGGTGAGGTGTATGGCCGGTGGTGTGGGTGGTATGAGGGGATTGTTTTGAAACGGTGATCATTTGGGTTATGGCGAATTTCGCAAAAACAGGATATTGACCGGATTTTTCATGCTTCTATTCCATGTGTAGTCCTGAAAATGTCGCGATCGATCTCATCCAGAAACATTTATTTAGCGTGGGGAAGAATATCTGCTGGTACAAAGTTACGATCATGGCTTTGCCGGAAATGGATGGGATTTTGTTGAGTAGTATTTCAACACAGAATTCAATTGAATATAGTCGATAATTATCCTAAAATCGCTATATACAGGCCCATGACATTTGTTGGAGTATAACATTGACTGCGGAATGGAAGATTTATGCTTGGATAACGGAATATATCAATTTCACTTTTTGCTTATTAAATCAATGCACAAATTGAATAAACTAAAAAATCAAATTAACTGATTATGGTAGATGTCAATTTAAAAGAAGATGATATTGATGCTTTACTCGTTGAATATGAGCAATGCTTTGATAACTACATTTATCGGGATGAATTAGTCCCTCATGAGTTTTATTATGCTATTATAATCATAGGAGGAATAACTGGTGTTTTGGAAACACTTGGAGAAAAATTTGGTGGTTTGGGCATAACTATATTATTTTTTATTGGTCTCATTGCATTGCATGTTTTACATATAGATTTAATGAATAATAGTTCTTGTAAAAGAGCAGCAATTAATAGGGCATTAGAGATTGAAGATGATCTAAGCAAATTTAATAATTCAAAAGCAGTTTTGCAACTTGCACACAAAATAGGTGACCGGAAAAAGTATATTCTTGAAAAGTGGCTAAAAAAAGGTGCATCAAGTTCTTATTTAATGATTTGGTTCGTAAGATTTCTAACAGTAATATGGATAGTTTATTGGATTTGGCTAACTAAGCCAAACGCCATTATGGTATTATATATAATAATTTGTTGGTTAATATCTAATATAATTCCAATTGCTTTTTTGCTTGGCCTATTTGTTTTCATCTATTTAATTATTAAATTCTAAATTAAATTGAATTTAAAAATGAAATTTCAGATGATTTTGGAGTTGGAAAAAAGATACACCATACTTTAAATATTCGACAGATGAAAAAAAATGTGGTGAATATTCCCGAGCATCCGTTCTGATGCCCCGAACAAAGCGTAGCGACGTCCGGGGTCCGTGACTGCGATATGGGGATTCATGCTCGGATTTAATTGGAAAAAAAATTCAATAAGCTTATTAGTTGTTAATAAAAATATATTATTATGAAATTTAAAGATATCAAATTTGGATATATATCAGCAGAAGACGAATTTACTTATTCTCCAGAACTCATTATTGATGGTTTTTTAGATGCGTATGGATATATTGATGAATTATTAAACTCCGAAAAATTTTTAGTTCTAGGTCCTAAAGGCTCAGGAAAGTCAGCGATTGGGTCTAAATTAGAGCTAATTTCAAAAGAAAATAAAGATATATTTACACAAAAATTTGAATTACGGAATTTTCCATACAATCGCTTTACGGGTATTATTTATTCCAGAGAAGCTCCTGAAATTCAATATCTAAAAAACTGGGAATATGTTCTGATAGTTGCTTGTCTAAATTCATTTATAAATGATAGCAGCTTCCAATATCCAAAAAAAGCACGAATTATACTTAGGACATTGGTAGATTCAGGCTTGTTGTCTAGTGAAGGGAAAATAAAATTAGAACAAATTGTAAAAACCACTACAGATAAACAATTCGAAGTTAATTTAAAAGCTTTAAAATATAAAAAATCAAAACAAGAAGAAAAAATCACCAATATTGAACAGTTATTTATGATATTGAAAGAACTATTTTATTCAATTGAATTAAAATCTAAACATTATATTATTTTAGATGATTTGGATTATGTATTTACTGAAAGAGAAAATCAAGCTAAATCTTTATCTGCACTAATTTTAGCTGTAGATGATATGAATAAAAGCTTTTATCAGAAAGAGATTCCTGCTAAAATTATTATAATGTGTAGAACAGACTTGTTTAACAACCTTTCAGGACCAAATAAAAATAAGATAAAACAACATTCTGGAATAATCCTTGATTGGTTCCAAGAAACATCAGATTTGAAAAATACCAATCTTGCAAATCTCATAAATTTACGCACAAAATTATCACTAAAATCTGAAATTGATATTTTTAAGCATTGTCTTCCACTTGATTTCTATCAGTGGGGCAAAAAAAAAGAGACATTACATGTATTATTTGATTATACGAGGCATACACCACGAGACATAATTCAATTATTCAATGAGATTCAAAAACATACAGATAATTCTACCAAACCTTCAAAAGATAATATTAAATATGCTCTGATTTCTTATTCAAAAAATTATTTTATTGGCGAAATTCGAGATGAACTTTACGGTTTCGTGGAAGAAGATGAAATCAATAATTTCATTCCACTTCTTATTTCAGTGGGGAAATATAGATTTAATGAAGATGAATTAAAAAGAGAAATTCAAAGTAATGATAAGTATAAGTCAATTGATTATAATCGTCTATTAAATGCTCTTTTTAATTGTAATGCAGTAGGTCAGATTGACAACTTTAGACATTTTGTTACGTTCAAATATCGTAATCCAGATGCTGAATACAATCCAAATAATGACATATTAGTCCACAATGGACTGCAAAAAGCATTAAATTTAAAATAAAATTACTAAAACAACCGAGCATCAACAAGAGGCCTCGTTTTTCCAATCCGGCCAGTCCGTTACTCTACCCAGATGTGGGACCCAACTCGCCCTTACCCAACATACCGCTCCAGTTCCCCCACAGTCAGCAGCATAGGAACATCCCGCCCCCCCTTTCTTACATCATTACAGGCCCTGGCCAGCAGATGCGGCTCAATAGACGCCTCCTCAAGAATATCTGGTCTGGAAAACACCTCCCTGGTACCGGCATCCATCAATATCCCCCCGTCTTTCATCACAATGGTCCTGCTGGCATATTCTGCCACCACACCCATGTCGTGGCTTATCAGGATTATCGTTTTTCCAGCCTCGTTCAACATCTTCATCCGGGCAAGGAACTTGTTCAGGTGTCCCCGGTCCTGCCCGGTAGTAGGTTCATCCAGCACGATAATATCAGGTTCCATGGACAATATGGAAGCAACCGCCAGCCTCTGCCTCTGGCCCCTGCTCAGTGAGTGCGGGTGCCGGTCGCGGTAAACTGACAGTTCCATCATTTCCAGGGCCTGGTCCACCCTTTTCTCAATATCATCAGGTCTTGACTGCCTGTTCTTCAGCCCGAAAGCCACCTCCTCATATACCGTGTCAGTAAATAACTGGTAATCGGGATTCTGGAACAGGTACCCCACAACCTGGGCCTGTTCTGCCACACCACGTTTTCGAATATCCTGTCCGTCTATCAGTATTCGCCCCGCAGTTGGCCTGTTAAGTCCTATAAGGCAGCTCAACAGGGTGGTCTTTCCTGAGCCGTTGGGCCCGATCAGGGCCACAAATTCGCCACGTCTGATTTCCAGGTTGACACCCTTCAATGCCTGGTTGCCGTCATGGTAACCAAATTCGACATTCTCAAATACCACCTGGGGCACACCCCTGACCGGATGGGATGCAGCTGGCAGGTCTTTGAAAGAGCCGTCCAGACTGCCCAGGCCAGATACAATATCATCATAGGAGGGGCTTACCTCAAGTAAACTGGAAATACCCATCAACTGGGGCAGATGAATGCCAATTTCCCCCAGGACATCAAGGTCCTGGCTGAAAATGTCATAGGTATTACCATCCAGGATTATCCTGCCCTTGTCCATCACTACCGACCTGTCTGCAAGCCCCATCACCTCATCGATCTTATGCTCTATCAGGATTATTGTGATCCTCCTATCCCGGTTCAGGTGTTTCAGGGTCTCAAATACCTCTTTCGTACCTGCAGGGTCAAGGTCTGAGGTGGGTTCATCAAGCACCAGTATTTTGGGTTCCATAGCAAGATTGCCTGCAATAGCTGTTCGCTGCTTCTCACCTCCAGACAACGTGAAAGTGAACCTATCCTTCAAGTCCTTCAATCCGACCGTTTCCAGGGAGTGCTTCACACGTGCACGTATCCCTTCCCTCTCAATACCCAGATTCTCAGGGCCAAAGGCAACATCTTCCTCCACTGTCAACCCGAACAACTGGGTATCAGGGTTCTGGAATACCAGTCCGACATCGGTGGATAACTGGTAGACCTTATGGTCCCTGACATTTTTTTTGTTTATGAATATCTCACCAGTGAGGTCTCCGCCTGCAACTTTTGGAATTATACCATTCAGGCACTGGACAAGAGTTGATTTCCCGCAGCCGCTGGGTCCAAGCAAGAGTATGAACTCACCCTCTTCGATTGCCAGGTTGATATTATCAAGTGCTGCTTCTTCAGAATCAGGATAATAATATGTAAGGTTTTCAATTGATATCATTTCGATTTCTATCCAACCGAATAACACCAATTAAGTATAAATAACATAGCCTTATATCGGAAGTAATACGTCTACGTGAAATCATAGTGATTTTGGTGATTTTTTGCGGGGAATATTCCGTTACGAACAAAAGGAAACAATAATCCACAGCATTGACCCGAGGGTCAAGTTAATATGGGTATTCAGTGTCTCCACCCTGACCATCACAGCCGGTGTACCCTGGGTATTGCTGGCGATATTCCTGTCAACTCTACCCTTCTGGGCACTGTTACGCCCTTCCAGAGAGAAGATCAAATCCATTGCTTTCGTATTGTTTACGATGGTATTCGGGTTCATGATCTCCCAGTCATTATTCTACTACTGGGGTGAAACACCCACATTTACCATAATCCCGGCAACCTTCCCGGTAATCGGACCCATTACAGGCGGGATCCATGTATATATGGAAGGTGCCGTGTATGGTTTCATCCAGTCATTCCGGTTCATGGCATCGGTAAGTGCCGCCCTTTTGCTTGTGGCCACCACCCATCCAAGTGAGCTCATTGCAGGTCTTGTCCGTTTTATCCAGATCGGCAAGAGACACTTCGGTTTTCCAAGTGAGATCGCTTTTATGGTTTCTTCTGCAGTAAGTTTTGCTCCTTCCATGATAGAGGAAAGTCTTATCACCATAAATGCTATGCAGGTACGGGGCCTTAAGATGAAAGGTATCACCAACAAGATAATCGCATTAAAACACCTCTTTTTCCCGCTGGTCATCAATATTCTAAGAACAGGCCGGCAGATGGCCATTGCTGCCGATTCAAGGGCCTTCAGGGCAACAAAGCACAGGACATATCTAAATGAACTAAAACTGGGTCGCCCGGATTATATTTTTCTCTCATATATCGTTGTATTCATGAGTACCGGGTTATATCTCAGTTTTATAGGTTATGGCGGCACAGTGCCGGGGATATAAAATGAAAAAAATCGCTCTTTTCATTTCAATCTTGTTGCTGGTACCCCTGGCCTCTGCCGGTGAATGGAGGGGTGATGGCACGCCGCTGTATACAATAGCCGAGGGCAGGATCCATGGTGGGGTTTACGTGGGTGGCGGTCACGGCCTGACCTATGAAGACCCTTATGTGGAATACTTTGACCTGCCCGGTAACATTGAATATGCCCGTCTGTATGTACCTGTGTGGAATTATAACGAAGGCGACTGGATCGAGGTCAGTATCAATGGAAAAAGCCTGGGCAGGTCAAGTGAACCTGACTATGTGGCCGCATGGGGGATTTGCGATTATGTCTTAAATGTCACTGATGAATTGTCACCTGGGATGAACACTGTATCAGTAACCTACCATAACACAAACGGTGCGCCGTACAGCATTGTCCTGGTGGCAGTGTATAATGATACTACTATGCCACAAACCCGGTTCTGGATTGCCGAAGGGAACCATGCCCTCTCCCAAACGTCCAAAATAGACCATGCTGAGGTAATATTCAAGGGTGATATCCCTAAAGGGACAACAAATGCCACACTGTGGTCAATGATAATAGCAGGTAATGAGGGTGAGATCGATAAATTATATTTCAATTCCAATCTGCTGGGTGAGGATGTTGGCAGGAGAAAGTCTGGTGCATACTTTGACTTGGACAGCTGGGATGTCACAGAGTTTGTTGGAACTGCCAACAATTCAGTCTGGTTTGAGCGTGGCGGGGAAACATATATCCATCCTTTTAATGCAGTTCTTTCGATAGAATTCATGGAAGACCAGGGAGACGATTACATTGAGATCCACCCAATGGCCGAATCAGAAGGAGAAAATTTACCCAGAGCAGTTGTTATGGTCCTGGTTGTTTCAATGATATTCCTGATATACAGGGTAAGGAGTAAAAAATGAAGCTAATAGCCATTCTCGTGTTGCTGATCTTTTTCTTGCCGCAATTAGCAGCAGCTGAACTTGAGATCGGTATGGACATACCCTTGAAGAATAAGGAAATTTACCAGGAAAACAGACTGGTTGCCGGTGTATCATGGTATGAAAGGGGCCAGGTTGTCCTGACCAATACAGGGGATGAAAAACTGCATAATATCCTGGTATCTGTGGATGTACCGCTTCAAATGGATATCGAGATCCCGGTACAGGCAATGAAAAACATCAGTGCTGATAATAATAATGTAACAGCCAGGATCGGGGAGTTAGGGCCTGGGGAATCCATATCCTTTATTTTCAGTGTAAAGCCGCCCGAATCGATCGAATTCAAGAAAAAGGGAAGTTTTGCAATATCAGCCAGCTACGAAGACGGTACAGGCACCCATTCCACCAGCTATACCCATGTTGTTGAGGTTGTCCCCCCACCTTCCTGGATAACCTACGGCACTGTGCTTGCAAGCATATGTATCATTTTACTGGCCTTTTTAGTTGCCTGGAAGTTCAATGTGCTGGAAGCGTTCACTACCATTGACCTTGTCACCATAGCCCTCCTGGCCGGCCTTATCGGTGTTGTTTTCAGGTGGTTCTGGCAGACATTCAACGACCTGCTTGGTCCCCTTGGCGGACTGCTGTTCACCATACCCACGGCCGTGTTGATGATAATTGCACTCCAGATTGTAAGAAAGCCTGGTACGGCCACGCTGCTGTTCACAGTGGTAGAACTTGTAGCGCTTGTGGTGTGGGGCTCCAATATCACTGTATGGATGGGGTGGTATATGACAGAAGGCATAATCGTGGATATTCTGGTATTGTTATTCAGGAAAGATTATGCAGACAGGCGGAGTACGGCTATAATCTACGCTGTGGCAAGGAGTGCCTATGCTTACTGGATGTTCTATTTCTTTTTTGCACCTGCTGTCTGGAAGGTATATTATGCCCCCTGGTATGCCTGGGGAGAGGTGGGTATTGCCGCCATCGGCGGTCTGATAGGAGGGGCTATAGGATACAGTATTGCTAAAAAAGTGAGAGGAGCTATGATGTAATGCAACCTGAAAAGTTAAAGATAAAACTTGAACACTGGGCCGGGCATAATAGCAGCCATGCAGCCGGATTTCGAAAGCAAGCACTAGAGGCTGGAGAGATGGGACACCAAGATATTGAAGCAGAACTGTTACTGGCTGCTGAGGCTATGGACAGGGCAGGCAGCCATCTTCAAAGGGCAATAGAAATATTGGGAGATGTACAGGATTGAGGAGTTGGTAACTTTTTGTTAGCTGCCACAACGATCAGAGAATATCCGGCAATGGGGTGAAAGATTATGAAGAATATTTTAATTATTTTATTTGTTTTACTACTGTTCATATTCATTCCGGCTGTCCAGGCGAGCTATTCATATGACGGCATACCCTTTACAATCGCTTCACAAGGCACGGTTAATGGTGGAGTATATATCGACGGTGGCCACGGCTTGGAATTCCCGCCTTACTCCCAGGAATTTGATGTGCCGGATGGTCATATCAGGTGGGCACGCCTGTATGTCGGTATCTGGGGCGGCAAGGAAGAATATGAAGGGTGGGTACAGGTTGACATGAACGGCAAAATCATGGATAAAGTACCGCTGCTGGGTATTAATGATGACAGCACAAACGTGTACTGTTCAGGTCATGGGGTTTACTGGGTATACTATGATGTAACTGATATTGTTGTGAACGGCGAGAATGCGGCAATTATTAAAACAAGCCAGGGAGAACCCGGTAATAAGCTTGACGGCAGGGTGTACGGCACTGTACTCGCCGCAGTCTATGAAGACAAGAATGCACACCGGATCACCTACGAGATTTATGACGGGAATGTGAATCTCCATAGTGGGGGATGGAGTGGGAATAAGGAAAATGTGAATTATGAGACATCTGTATTTTTCAATGATAAGCGTAACCAGGACAGTCCGAGCGAAGCAGAGCTCACAGTGGTCTACCTGACAAGTTCAAAGGGCCTGCCTGATTATCTGCAATTTAATGGCCACCAGCTTGGGACCACACCTCAATATCTCCTCGATATGGGATACCACACCGGAGTAACAGATATTGCCAATGAAGTGAGCGGTGATGCCTGTTCTGGTTCAGGCATTCGGAGCAGTTATTTTGATATCGAGGACTTCGATGTGCTTGAATATACACAGACAGATAATGTTCTCACATTCTTTTCAGGACGTGACCTGGATGGGGATGGAGATATCGGCGATAACGAAGGTGAAGACTATCTGCACCCGGTTATCACGTCGCTGGTATTGAAACACAGGACAGCTACCAATTCCGGACCTGATCTATCGATAGAAGTTGAGATCGAAGAAATTAGTCTTATTGAGGGAAATGATGTTGAGATACCGGTAGTGATAGGTAATCCGGGTGGACTGTATGAAGGATCGGTCAAGATCAGGCTGGATGTTGACGGCAGTGAGGCTTCAACGACTGATGTGAATATGGATGCCAGCGGTGTTATCAGGTCAACGATCAACTGGCATGCTGCGGCAGGACCCCATCTCCTGGAGATAATAGTCGATCCTGAAAATGTAGTACAGGAGTCGAATGAAAATAACAATGTCTATGAAGCAGAAGTAGATGTCAATACCAGACCTGACCTGTCGATTTCCATAGGAGAACCAAAAAAGACCGAAAACCAAAACAGCCTGGCCAAAGCATCATCACCGTTATTGATGTTACTCTTTATTGGAAGTCTTAGAAGAAAAAAAGCCTTCTTGTTGGCAGTTCTTCTTGTAGCTGCATGTTTTAGCGGCTGTACCGGACCCGGCACCGAATACCAGCAAACAGACTATCAAGTTCCCATAGTCATTGTGAATAATGGGGAGTCACCAGCCAGACAATTTGATGTTAACCTGTATCTTGATGATGAAAAAATTGCAGCACTGCATATCAAGGAGCTGGACGCCAGTTCTTCAATGGAAGAGGAAATGATGGTAACAGTTGAAGGGGGCGAACATACCCTCAAAGCGATAGTAGACGAGAAGAACTATGTAATTGAATCAGATGAGGACAATAATGTGGATGAAATCGTATATAATTTTACTTAGTCTCCTGATAATAGTCATTTTTCCCGCATCTGCATCATATGCCGGAGATAAGCCGCTGACTACTGTTTTGCATGATGTACACCCGGGCGGTGTCGAATTTACCCTTGGCAACAGCAGATATAGCGGTGAGATGAAGTCAAATGATACCTACACGGTTGACTTTGAAGTTGCTGTTCCCGCGGATGCAAGTATCAGGTTTGCAAGGGCATATACGTACTGGGTATGGAGTAAAAAAGGCCTGGAAGGTATATATCCGGTGATGAATGCATCAGTCATGCATAATGATGTTGTCAAAGCGGTATCACATGATTCGAGATATATCGATACCAAAGGATTTGCAGCGAGATACGACTTTTTTTCAGGCACAGATGTCTATGATCTGAGCGACCTGATACATGAAAATGGCACTTATTCGATATCATTACAAAATTCGGCAGATGATGAGCGGACATTCTGTTTACAGGGAATCGGACTGCTCATTATCTATGAATACCAGGACTCGCCAGTTATCGAATACTGGGTCAATGAAGGTTGTGATATGATCTATGCTGAACATGGAATCACCCCGGAAATGGCTACAACGACCACATATTTCAAAGGTGAGGTAGATGCAGAAAAGGTGAACAGGGCATACCTGATAACTGCTTCTCCATCAGGGGGCTTGACCCAGGGCGCAAAACAGACTCGCAACAAGCTTTATTTTAACGAGAAAGCAGAAGTCACGCCCATTCTGGGAGATATTATCAGGATATTATTCGGCAGCGGAAAAGTGTGGAAAGACATATACATGACAGGTGAATCAGTCCAGATCGCTATTGACGAGCGGGAAGTAACAAATTACCTGAAAACCAAAGATAATTTTGCCAGCATACAGGACAGCGGTGATTACATGTTGGTGACAAATGCGATTCTGGTACTGGAGTTCGAAGAGGAGGGAGAAGCGACAGCGAATAAGACAGCAGGTTTCGAGCTACTGATTGGTATGGTTTCAATATTCTTTGCTTATGTGGCAGGTAAAAGGTGAGCAATAATGTGTATGGTTAAAACACGAGGGTTGTCAAAGTACTACACCTTTGGCTCAGGGAACCAGGTGGTGGCGCTTAAGGGTGTAAACCTGACTGTTGAAAGCGGCGAGTTTGTTTCGATAATGGGCCCGTCCGGATCAGGGAAATCTACACTGCTAAACATTGTAGGATGCTTGGACAAGCCTACTGTCGGTGATGTCTATATAGATGATGTGAAGATCGACTACGGGAATGCCGGTAATCTAGTGCAATTGCACAGGCAAACAATGGGGTTCGTCTTCCAGGGATTCAACCTCATATCAACAATGAATGCCATAGAGAATGTATGGTATCCCATGTATTTCAACAAAGTTCCAAAGCCGGAACGGATAAAAAGAGCAGAAGAACTGTTGGAATCAGTAGGACTAAGGGACAGGACGCTTCACCTCCCCTCAGAACTATCCGGGGGCGAGCAGCAGCGCGTGTCCATAGCCCGGGCACTTGCAAACCGTCCCAGGCTTATCCTGGCAGATGAACCAACAGGGAACATAGACTCCAGGACCGGAAAGAAGATCATTGACCTTATGAAAAAGCTGAATAAAGAGCAGGGGATCACATTCATTGTTACAACCCACGATAAGGCAATGGCTAACAATGCCGACAGGGTGATAACAATAACGGACGGTGAGATCGTTGATTGAGGCATTCTTACTGGCAATGAGGCAGTTGCGAACCAAAAAGGTCAGGACACTACTGATCCTGCTTGGGATATCAGTTGGTGTGGCGGCCGTAGTTGGAGTGACGTCCCTGGGGGAGGGAATCCGTGTCAATGCAGTTGGTGAGATCGAAAAATCCCATGACCTGACCTTAATAGAGGTATCCCCGGGAGTCAGCAATGGAAATATTATCCTGATAACCGAATCAAAAGTACGTGCGGTCAGTGAATATGGATCTGTAGTCGCACCATATACCAAGGATGATTATGTGACACCAAATAAGACATATTTTAAGGCAAACGGCATTTCAGCACAATATATGGATGCCAAAGACCTGAAGCTTGAAGCTGGCATGTGGCTTGAGGAAGGAACATACCAGGTCGTACTGGGAAGTGATATCGGGGAGAAATTCGCAAAGATTGAGGGAGCAGAGATCGGAAACACCATTGATGCCAGGATCAGGTTGTACGGAGAAGAAGGCAGGGCGACAGATAAGGATATAACCTTTTTAATAGCAGGCAGGTTAAAACCTACCGGGACCGATACCGATGACCAGGCATTTATGGATATGAATATTGCCAGGGAGCTTACAGGGAAAGATGTTTATGACGGCATTATGGTTAAGCTGGATAAGTCCGGCCAGACAACAGCTGCAAGAACTGCCATTGAGAATCTGGGGCTGACCTGCTATAGTGCACAGGATGAAATAGATTCGGTCAACAAAATAATGAACGCTGTGACCCTTGTTCTTGCATTCTTCTCAAGCATATCATTGATAGTGGGCGGGCTCATGATAATAAATACGATGATCGTCTCGGTGTATGAACGCACTCATGAGATTGGGATTACCAAGGCCATAGGGGCATCGGAATTGGACATAATCAGGATGTTTTTATCCGAATGTATCATTATAGGAGTACTGGGCGGGATACTTGGTGACCTGCTTGGGGTTCTTTTTTCCTTTTTAATAGATAGTGTGGGCAGGCCCATGCTGGTAGCACAGTTGGGGATCGCGGATTTCGAACATTTAACAGTAATAAATATACAAATACTTGCAGCCGGGTTTTTGATATCATTGGTCATATCCGTTATTGCGGGCATTTATCCTGCATGGAGAGGTGCAAAGCTGGACCCTGTCAAGGCGTTACGACAGCTTTAGGTGGTGATGAACGTCAACAGGGTTATTATTGCGCTTTATCCACTGTTGTCATTTTACTATCTGTCAAAGATGGGGTATAACACATTTTGTGTAATCCTATTCACAGAAGTTCACAGTGTTTATCTTCACATGTATCACACCTTTTTGAGCAGTTAATTTTGCCGCCATTTTTGCCAGGTGTTCTCCTTCTCCGCGCAGGACTAAAATACGCATGTAATAATCACTGGTAATATGAACCCGCATCGAGGATAGTAATATTTCATTTGATTCAAAAATTATTTTTTCAATAATGGCAGGTAAACCTTTCTTTACCGGGTTGTAGACTATCTCGAATATTCCTATACGTTCTCCTTTAACGTCATTCATCCATTCATGATACTGGATGTATCTCCTGAGAGCATCCCTGACGGCATCTGACCTTGATGCATGCCCATTATTGATAATTAATTCGTCAAAATGTGCTAATAAATCGTTCGGGAGCGTTATCCCGATCCTGGCTAATTCTTCTGTCATCCGGATGCTCCAAATATCAACAAAGCAACAAAGGATGGAAAATGCAGAGAGAAGAGGAGTAACCCTCTGCATTTTTCATTTACAGTGCAGATGTTTTTATGGAGGATGATAGTTTTCTCAGGTGACTGAGCTTTAATTGGTTATTGTATAACCTATGTTTTTGATAACTATCATCTGCAATTCATGTCATATGGATTACTTAGTAATAAGTTTTTCTATTTTAGTAACATAAAATATGATCTATTAAGTTACAATTAAATGGGGTGATTGGAAATCCGAAAATACATAATTGAAAAGAGTATTTGCAGCTATTTATTATAAGAATGGTGTCACTGCCTGCTGATAATATTTAGATGAGGTATGCTTGTATTGTAGAATTATCAGATGAATCTCATTATAATAATTAGCACCATATTAAACGTTATTTCGACGAAAGAAGGCATATTCAAAGACATTATGGGAAAATATATATATTACAAGTCCCGTAAAAAAGATGTTATAAATTGTAGCATAAGATGTTATAATATCTTATGTTATTATAATAAAATATGTAATATAAACTTATTACAAGGAAGTGAAGGAATATGAAGACAAAAATAATGATAGCAGCAATTATGGGAGCATTGATGCTCTTCAGTTTTCTGGCATCAGCGGACTATTCAGCTGATCAGCCGCTGACAAATATCGAACATGGAATGACACGTGGCGATCTGGTGTTTGTGTATTCGGAAGTTGATGTATACGAAAATTTGGATTCAATTAATGAAAATACGATGTCGCAGGATCTGGAACTCGAAATCCCGGAAGGTGCAACAATAGTAACAGCAAGACTGTACAACTATGTCACTTATAGCACCGCCGAAAACAGGGATATGAGCCAACCCGGGGATACGGCAGAAGCAAGAATGACGTTCAATGGAGCCGAAGTTCTATGTCAGTATCCGGAAGGCCTTGCAGATCCACTTGATGTTTCAAATCCCGTTGATTACGGCAATGGTGTGATACAGTACTGGGACACCAAAGGACAGGGCTATTCTTCTACATCGTATGACTGTCCAAGTGGAACCTTTGTCTGGGATGTTACGGATCTGATTGATGGCAGTGGTACCTACACTGCAACAATAACAAATGCGGATAGAACTCCAACTACCAGTACTAGTCCATATGGCAATGAATCATTTGCTACATACGGCTTTAGTTTGCTTGTGGTATATGACATAGAACCGGAAGGTCCTCAGCCAATCCACCGCTACTACTCTATATCGGAAGGGGCAGATATACTGAAAGGCGATGATTGGTATGAGACTCCTGAGAATGCTACAACCAGTGCATACTTCCAGGGCGGTGTACCAATGGTAAAGCAGGCAGATTCTGCAAAACTGACAACTGTTGTGGTTTCCACTGAGAAGGGCTTAAACAGTATATTCTTCAATGATGAGTTCTTAGGCAAATGCACACAAGTAACTGATAAAAGTATTGGTGTGGACTCCTTTGATGTGAAACCGTATTTGCTGAATCATGGAAACTATGCTGAGATACAGGACAGCGGTGATTATGTAGTTGCAAGCAATGCATTCCTGGTTTCAGAATACTTTGTTGAATAACTGAAATGCCGCGTGAATATCTTTGAGGGGCTTAGCCCCTCATACGTTTTTATGGGAATGCCTAATATGATAAACAGATACCTGATCCTACCTGTTATAATCTTATTGCTATTATGTACTCCAGCCTCAGCCGATAGTACAACCATTGATTTTACTTCGGGTGGTGGAACGGACAAATGGTTCTATATAAAAGTGGATGAAACTTCAAATCCTCCAGGTTCAGGTCCGATTATTGGTGGATCAGAGATAACTAGTTATGGGGATATAGCAAGTTCTAATGATATCAGAGTGGGGCAAAAAATCGCCAAAGATTGTTATGAGGCACATCATTTCAAGTTCACTGTTGATTCAACAGACCTCATCAATTTCAATGCTTATTGGGAAGGCTACGGCATTGTTCATGATTCAAATCTTTATATCTGGAATTATACTCCTACTGGATATTGGGAATTAATAGGAACAGGAACAGATAAACTTTTTGATAACATAATTCAAAAAACCTTCACCTCAAATTTAAATAATTATATTAATCCGGACGGACATCTCCATTTAGTAGCAACTTCATTCAGTAACAATGAAAGAAATAAATATTTCTACACTGATTATGTCAAGATAGACGCTTCTTATACATCCCCGCCTTCCATTGAAAAGCCAAGGACATACAACGCCTCTATGGAAAAGCCTTATTTCAAGAACGAGGATGTTATTATCAGGGTCAATGCCACAAGCGGGGGCTCTGACCTTACCAATACCACTATAACGATATTAAACGCAGCCGGTGCGGTAATGGTAGACACGGATGAGATGAGTATTGAAGATCCCATACCCAACGGCAATGCTTATATTTACACTTACACTCCACCCGTGGACGCTACAGGCAACGGCTGGAGAATACAGGTCGAAGTGAATGATAATGCAGGGTTTAATGCATCTAATAATACGATCTTCCATATCAGCACACGACCGGGCTATAACTGGAAAGGCTTTCCCCTGGAGACCGTAAAGAGCGGCACAGTTAATGGAGGCGTGTATATCTATGGCAGGAATACCTTTTATGATCCGGATAATGAAAATGCTACAGTGAACTTCGAAGTTCCCAGTGGAACGATACAATGGGCACATTTCTATTATTCGATCTTTGGAGGAAGTCCCTGTTCGGCAGGCTGGATGAATCTCACATGGACAAATGCGAGTGGTCAGGCAGAATTTACACGTTTTATAGGTCCATACGATAGGTTTGAGTGTCAAGGGCTTGTGCAAACCATCGGTAAAGACGCTGCACAGGATGGTCATGCCGGGTCAAATGATTATCATGATCATAACTGGGGAAGCACCTGCGGGAAATGGATCGGATATGTTGATGTGACCGATATTGTCACGTCCGGACTGAATACTGCCAATGTCAACACCGAGAATGGTTTACTGAACCCATGTAATGACCTGGATGGAAGGCAGTATGGATCTGCTCTGGTTGTTGTCTATGAAGGGGGGAACAATCCCAAACAGATCGACTACTGGATAAATGAAGGTAGTATGGGATTCAATTACCAAACCGGTGGGATTGCCTGTATAGGAGATACTCCCGGGTATGATAGTGATTCAATCTACTTCAATGGAACAATTACAGGTGATATACACAAGGTGAATTATACTGCATTATGGCTAACAGCCAGTGATAATAAATTTCAAACCCTCAAGTTCAACGATCAGGAAGTACTGGATCAGTCCGGAGACAATTTCTCCACTATTGCTGAGTATCCATTTTTCCTGCATACATGGGATGTGACTAACAAGGTATCAACATCAGGAAACACTGTCTTTTTTGACAGAGGTATCAATGAATGGATAGCCTGGAGCCTGTCCGCTCTCGTGGTTGAAAAAACAGGCAGTGGTGTGCCGAACGTTGCAGTGACTGTGAACAATGCGAGTTTCTCGACCGTAGCTGCAGGCAGCACCAACGAGATCCCCATCTCCCTGACACTGGAAAATACAGGGACTGCCTCAGCCTTGATAGAGGCGGTGTTCACGACAAATGATGGTGGTGTTTACGGACTGGATGGAAGCGGTACTAACATTATACCGGGTAATAGCTTCAAGCTGGGACCGGACGGCAGTGAACAGACGCTGACCAGCACAACCGCAAGAACTCCAATATGCACGTTAGCTCCGTGACAGACACTGGATTATGATGCCATACTTATTGTGCCGCCGGGTCAATCGGCAGATGATTATACAGGCACTATACAGTTGAGCTGGTGATGGAAATGATATCATATAAACATGGCCTATCAGCAGTTCTGCTCCTGGGCATTTTATTGTTTTCTATCACGATATCAAGCGGCGGTGTCCAGTTTTCTGCAAATGTACTTCCCTCCGGTATAGTGGACGATAACACTACTGCGGATATACCGGTGAGCGGTACAGTGACAGGTAATCACACCTATACCCATACATCTGATAATATAAATGAATCCATACAGGAAGATGCGATCACCACCGGTAAGCCGGACGGCAGGATAAGTTATCTTGAGCATAAATGGACGATCGATGTGGGTTCTGCAAAAAAGGCAAATGTTACTTTTTATTTGGAGGCATATCACACTGCCAATAGCGAGAATGATGATTTTGTGTTTGCATACTCCCTGGACAACCTCGCCTATTATAATATGTTAACAGTTACCAACACTTCAGATAACACTACTTTCCAGACCTTTGATATGCCTGACACAATAGGCGGCATCATATACATAAGGGTGAATGATACCGATCAGACCCCTGGCAACACACTTGCGGATACCATCTACATAGACCACATGTTCATCCGCTCTATATATGATACTGAGCCGCCTGCTGTGGTCACAGGTGTGACGGTGACCCAGGTCAGTGAGAGCAGGTTAAATATTTCATGGACAGCCAATACTAAGGCTGACCTTGACCATTATAACGTTTACCGGGGTATGAATGCGGACTTCACGCCTGATGCGGGCTCACTGGTCGCATCACCAACAGCAGATTATTATTCAGACACAGAGCTTACAGCCGACACGACCTATTATTACAGGGTCACGGCAGTGGACGCTTCATATAATGAGGGTCTGCCATCCGAGGTTGCATCAGGCACGACCCTGTCAGATACTGAGGGACCGGCTGCCCTGGATGTACTTGCCAGTCCGAACCCAACTAATGGAGCGGGGATCGTTACACTGACCGCCATGATTGATGATTCGGCTTCTGGAAATTCAACTGTTGTCATGGCAGAGTACTTTATTAACACTACAGGTAGCAACGGAAGCGGGGTGAACATGAGCGCATCGGACAATGTATTCGACTCTTCATTTGAGGCAGTATCCGCAGAAATAAATGTATCGGACTGGGCGTACGGCAATTATACCCTGTATGTTCACGGCAGGGACAGCGCGGGTTGGGGAGAGGTAGTGCCGGTGTTGTTGGAGGTAACAGAGCTGCCGGCCAACACCTCTCATGTTCACAGCATTGATATGTTACTGGGTACAAAAACAGCAGGTAAGAACATCTTTACCTATGGCATTGCGCAGGTTACGGTTGTGGATGCAGCCGGTGCAGCCGTGGAGGGTGCAAGCGTGGAAGGGCACTGGAGCAATGCTACCAGTGATGTTGATTCTGGTATTACGAATGCAAGCGGTCAGGTCACGCTGGAATCCGATGAAGTGAAGAATGCTCCTGACGGGACCACATTCACCTTTACTGTGGACGATGTTGTACTTGCCGGGTGGTTGTATGACCCTGCGGAAAATGTAGAGACCAGCAACAGTACAACTACTGGTGGCTCATCAGGCAGCAGCGCAGGGACAATACTGTTTGAGGGATTCTTCGATTATCTATTCGGATTACTTGGAAGGTGATTAATAATTATTAACAGCGGTAAAAACGTAACCGGGCAGGGATGTCTGGAATTTCACAGTTATGCGGTTCAACCGTATGATTAAATTCAATAGGAGGAAAATAAATGGAAAATAAATTGGTAATAGCAATAGTGGCACTAATGGTGGTTGCACTGGCAGCACCTGCTGTGATGGCTGCTGATGTCAGCTATAGTGCGAGTGTTGTTACATCTGATGTAATAGTAACTCCAGTGAATACTGCGTTCGGTGGCCTGCTGGCAGGTACATCAAAAGAAATAACTGGCTCGCTTACTTTGGCGAACAGTGGCGGTGCAAATGCGAATGTGGATGCAAAGTTCACAACGAATGATGGTACGACCTATGGTCTGACATCAACATCAAATGTGATTGGTGGAAGCAACTTCCAGATTGGAACCGATGGGAATGAAGTTACTTTGAACGATGCTGGTACTGACGCTGCGCTTGGTTCCAGTAATCAAGTACCAGCCAGTGAATCTGCAAGCTACGATGCCATTCTTGATGTACCATCAGGACAGGCGCCAGGCGATTACACAGGAAATGTTCAGCTGACCTTCACAGCAGTCGTGTAAATAGAAGATTGCAAAATCTTCTATTTTTTTTATGCATAACATCTTTATAGAAAACAAATAACTAGTGTTACTTATGTTAAAGAAGATTCTAATCATTTCAGCTATTTTATCCATATTTATAGGAATGGCAAGCGGTCTTGGGATAACACATGCAGGCTTCGGGGATGTCGAGCAGGGGAAAACATATGACATACCCGTAACAGTGATCACATCAGAACTGGATTTTGACAACCATTTCGTAATTGAGATCGAAGGTGAACTCACCGACTGGGTGAGCGTAATCCCTATGGAATTCGACCTGCCTGCCGGGGAGAGCCAGACCCTTGTCGTGAACCTAGAGGTTCCTGAAAATGCCAGGCTCGGGGAATACAAGGGGAGCATTACCGCAGTAGGTCAACAAGGAGTACCGGCTCCCGGTGAGACCCCTGGCGGTGCGGCAGTGGGCTACACAATTGCTGCCAGATCCTTACTTTCAGCCAGTGTAATCAAGCCTGGTGCGGTCGAATCCGCAGCCGTGACCAGTGTTAATGTGCTGGGCAAAGTGAAGCCGGACTCTGTTGTAAAGTTCGATATATCCATTAAGAACACTGGCAACGTCCCGGCCATTGCAACCCCAACACTTCTGGTAAGTAGTGACATAGGCACTACAGAGATCCCGGGTGTGCCTGTTGAACTGGAAGTGGACGAAGAGACAACCATAAAGATGTATTGGGATGCCCTTGAAAAAGGGACCTATACTGCTGTTGTATCCATTGCATGCAGCGGTACAACCGTTAACTCTGACCCGGTCAGCATAACAGTAACAGATTCATCACTGTCAGGCATGCAGGCATATTTGGTTTTAATCGCAATACTCGGCGCAGCCGTGCTACTCAGGCAAAGATCATGAAAAGGTACTGGTTATTAATCCCTGTTGGAATAATAATACTGCTTATATTCGCATGGAACATCCCGGTTTCGACAACCTTAGAGGTACTGCCAGCCTTTGTGAACGTCTCAGATGATGGGACAATTGGCGTTCACATGACAAAAGAGGAACAGCAAGAGCTCAACTTTGGTATACTATTTCCAGGTGCAGCTATGATCAAGACAATAAACCTTAGCCGCGGAAACTCGCCGCCTGCGCAGGTGCATATAGAGGTTGAAGGTGAGATCACACCCTGGACAGAGCTTGGAAGAAACGACTTTATGCTTACTGGTCCTGCGCAGGTGAACGTGACGCTCACTATACCGGAAGGCACTGAGCAGGGAAGATACTCGGGAAGTGCAACCGTATGCTACACTACAAGCTATGGCGATAGCTTTATGCATCTGTTCTCAGGGAGTAGGACATGAAAAAAATAATCATGGTTATCCTTATATCGGTATGCTTTATCTCAACAGCATATGGTGTAGAATATTCGGCAAATGTGATTGCAGGAACTGAAAAGTTCTCAGTTGAGATCGACTGTCCGCTAGAAGTTCAGGAAAAAAGCAAGTTCATGGTAAATGCAACCATAATAAATCTTGCAGCAGAGAATGCTACTGATGTAATTGTAGAACTAATTGCCCCAAAAAAGAATTTTTCATACGGACCGCCGAAAAAGCGGATCGGAGATATGGAAGGCAATACTCAGACCGTGGTTAGCTGGGATGTGAAAGCAAAGCGCCCGGGTACGTACAACATCACAGTTATGGCAACTGGCGAAACAGAGACTACAGAGAAAATATTTTATGCACAGGATCAGGCGACCATTGTTGTCAAACCTGGTGGATATCCTAGTCTAATTGACATAATAGATACTATGAGATCATTTTTCAGAATAAGTTTTTGAGAAAAAAAATCTTAATTTTTGCATTTTCTGCGTTTTTTATCGTATTATAATTATACTGAATATGTAATGAATAATAATACAAATGGAAAGATTTATATATCAGCCATGTGAAAAACTTAGATATTCATAACACCAATTGTTAACCGAATGTGGGAATAACAAATTGACAGTAGCAGGTATAACATATTTGTTTCTATTCCTTTTATTCGTTAAAACATTGACACTCATCAAAAAAAAGCAGCAGTATCAATATAATAACTCTGCTTCCTGGATGTGCAGAAAGGATCAATAAAGGAAGAAGTGCCCGATAAATCCATAGAATATCAAGGACACTGTAATTCAAAGGGAAGACAGGAATGGGCCAGTGGTACAATTACATTCACATGATAATCATGCAGGGAACAAGAACAGAGAAAAAACACAGATGACACGGGCAAAGAAGGCATATATCTATTTGAGGAGACAAATGATATGAAAAAAGCAATAAATATTATTTATTTTTTTATGCTGATAACCACGATAATGGTATTACCATCTTCAGCAACCACACTATCTGTCTGTTCAAGTGGGTGTGACCACACAAATATCCAGGATGCGATAGATGCCTCAAGCGATAGGGACACAGTTTTTATTTATAATGGAACATACAGCGGTGACATCTATATTGAGAAGAACATCACACTAACAGGAGAAGGAGCAGATGTTGTAACCATCAATGGAGCATATGGTATCATAATCGGCAGTACCAGCACTGTTAATGGATGTATTGTCGAAGGATTCAATGTTCTTAATTCACAGCGCGGCGTAAGTATCTATCCGGAGGCCTCAAACTGCACAATCAGGAATAATATCATAGACGGTCTGACCGGTCACTATGGTAATATCATTTATTCCACAAATAACAGTTTTACCAATAATGTCATCACAAGTGCAACCACTGCACACGGTGCTTTATATCTATGGTCAGGAGCGAACTACTGCACTATCGCTAATAACACCATCATTAACAACCAGTTAACAGATACTGATTGGGCCGGGGCTATTGTACTGGAAGAGGTGGATTACTCCCGGATCATTGACAATACTATTGTTAACAACGCCGGATCCGGGATATTGCTATATGCGTCTGACAACAACATCATCACAAGAAATAACATTTCCTTAAATGAGAGGGGACTCTGGTGGCAGCAGTGGGACCAATCCGAGGCAAGCGATGGCAACAGGATATACTTAAACAATTTCAACAACAATGAAGATGTGGATCTGTATGATGATTGTATAATAATAGCAGACAATATCTGGAACTCGACATCACCAATGCCGTATTTCTACGAGGGCGTCTCGTATACGGACTACCTCGGTAACTATTGGAGCAATTACACAGGAAGCGATAGCGATGGTGATGGAATTGGAGATAACCCCTATGCGATCCCTGATAGCTCTGACAGCGACTATCATCCGTTGATAGCAGGTTTTGAGAACTATCCGGATACTTATACTCCAGTGTCTGTCTCTTCAGATGTATCTCTCGGTGCTACCATCCTGCCAGCAATCTCTATTGAAGTTACGCCCGATACACTTAACTTCGGGACACTGGCACCTGGCCAGACCGGTAGTGAGCACATCCTGAATATCAGCAACACAGGGGGAAAAAACGTAATGATAACAGCTGAAGTGAGCGATACGGCTGATGATCTCTATGTCTATGGACTGATGCTTGACTCAGGCATATGGAGCGCATATTCTACTGAGATCATAAAGGGTACATTAGTTAGCGCATCCGCAGTGCTTGATGTGCCTGATGATTATGCAAATGTCGGGATACAGGAGGGAATCCTTATAATCTGGGCAGAAACAGCTTAAGTCGAAGCTGTATTTTCAGATTTCCGGCGGCTATGACACGCCACATGTCTATGAAACTGGAATTATAACAAATCTAAGGTTGAATCAAAATTTATGATTATAAAATTAAATCAACATAAAGGAAGTAAATAATATGGAAAGATCAATAAGAATTGTAAGTTATGTATTCGCATGCTTACTTATACTTTGCATGCCAGCGATGGCTGCGTATGACTTTGATGGTTATGAAGTTGCGACAATAGAACGCGGAGCTATCAAAGGAGATGTATACATCAGCTGTGGAGACAATTCAGGTTCTGGTGCCTCACCGTACACCTCAAACTTCAATGTTCCGGTCGGAACAGAGAAATATTCAAGGTTGTATGTAGGCGTATGGGGTGGCACTGAAAGCAAGACCGGTACATTAGATACGGTATTTAACGGTGCCAGTCTCACTACGGTCAACATAGGAGGCACATCCGATGACAATCCTACCTATACAGACGGTACCAATGTTTACGGCAGAGGTAGCGGAGTCTGGTGGGTTTCCTACAATGTTACCGGTAGTGTGAATATGGATACATCGAACAGTGCTACTGCCACAAAAGGTGGAAATCTTGACAAGATATACTCGATCGTGCTGGTAACAGTTTACAGCAATCCCTCAAAACCAGAGATAGAGTACTGGATCAATGAAGGATCAACCAACCTTCATTATGCTTCAACATTTATTCCCTGGGAACAGGACCAGACATTTGCCAATTTCAACGGATGTACGATTACACCGGTAGATGCCAGATTTGATGTAGTTTATCTAACCAGTACTGTAGGTGAACCTGATTATCTTTACTTTAATCCACCTGATGAAACTGATTCTCCTTATAGTAATAAGGCATGGGATATCAGTGCGTATCAAACCAATCAATTAGGCAATAATGATGTAGCAGATGAGAGTGATGGAGGCTACTTCACTTTTAAGACATTTGTTTCTACTGCTGACTCAACATCGTTGAAAGACCTGATATCAACAGATAATTATGCTGTATTCTGGAGAGGGCATGATGATGACGGCAGTGGTAAGATCGATGCGTCATTTGATACATCAAGTCCTGTAGAAGGAGAAGCCTATGTAGGTCCCGTGCTTGCAGCGCTTGTGCTGGAAAAGGAAGAATCGTCTGTGGAACCTGACCTGGTCCCATCTGAGATAAAGTGCTATCATTATGAGTGGTGGGAGCAATATAATGTGCCAAAAGGTGATCCATGGTTCAATGTGACCAACTATGTGAATGTTACTATAGAAAACAACGGACCAGGAGATGCCGGTAGCTTCAAGGTGAAACTGTATGCAGATGATGAGCTGTCAGGAGAAAAAACGATAAGCGGGCTTGTATCCGGAAGTAGTACTGAAGAAAAAATCGAATGGGTGCCTACCGGAGAAGACCCGGTGTCATGGACCGATACGGCAGATGGTTCAATAATAACATATACTACAACTGACAGGATCTATGACCTTAAAGTAGTGGTAGATGAAGTGGATGAGATATTAGAAGAAGATGAAAGCAATAATGATCTTACAGTATCAGAAACTGTAGTCTGGAATGGTTATATTGGGGATGAACCTCTGCAGAACTACATACATGGTACAGTAAAAGGCGGGATGCTGTATACCACTGGAGACAGTGAGTACCAGGGTGTAGGTGCATTAGGTACTACATACGGCTCAGACTACACTGCTACCTATGATCTTGATATGCCAGGTACTCCCGTGCTCTCAAGGTTCTATTTATACTACGATTGGGCGCAATCACCAAATAAAGCCCCGAAGATAGGAGTTACCCTGACCACGCCTTCAGGAGGAGCCCATACATTAAGCATGGATAAAGGCTACAACGATTACAAGGGAGAGTTTGGTATCTACAGGTATCCGTGGGGCACGTATGCCTACGACATCACCCAATACGTAACTGAAACCGGAAGCTATTCTGTAAGCATAACGAACTTAAACGACGGCAGTGATACAGACTTTGCTACCGAATATGCCTTTGCAGCACCAGGTATCCTGACAGTATATGAAAATGATAGTATGCCTATGAAGGAATACTGGATCAATGAGGGTGCAGATCTTCTTATGGGTGGGAGAAGAGGTGACGGTGGTTACCTTTCCTATGAAGAATGTATAAACACTGCACTCTTCCCGGGAAGTGTAAGCCTTGATACTGCAACACTTGGCATTGTGTCCCCGTGGGCAGATCAAGCTACAGACGACTATGTCTGGTTCAATGACAACCTGCTTGGAAGCGGATTGTATCAGGGATACAGCACTGCAGCCACCCAGCAAGAGGATGGGATCAAAATGATCATTGGAGCTGACGATGCCCAGGTCTCAGTAATCGCAAGCGATGTGACCTCATATCTAGCTACGAGCGACAACGAAGTTACCCAGGCAGATAACGGCGATAATATGGTGGCGACTAATGCCTTTTTGATGGTAAGCTACAGCGGCACACAACCTCCAGCCCTGTCTATCTCAGCAGACCTGGATACAGTAACTGTTGGAGTTCTGACAGACGTGAACTTCACAGTAACAAACAATAGTGAACTGGTCGAGGGTGCAGTTATAACCTTGACCGGCTCTGCAACCGGAAGTGCCACAACCGACACAAACGGAGAAGCAGTCATATCAGTGAATGCAACCGGCAGCGGCACTATCACTGCCACAGCCACCAAGGACGGATTTATTGCTGCAACCACAACAATAACCGCAGAAGTGGAACATTCGGGCGTATCTTCATCCGTATCTATGACCACAAATATCATACCTGCGATCGCACTTGTGGTCAATCCCGAAAGTATCGAGTTCGGTCAACTTTCACCGGGTGAGACCAGCGAAGCGCATTCCCTGACACTTGAGAATACAGGCGGAAACAGCCTCAGCGTGACTGCAGAAGTGAGCGACACAACGACCGACAGCAACCTGTTCGTAGAAGGGATGCTGCTTGATTCTGATGGATGGGGTGATTATAGCACATCCATAGCTGCGCTTGATTCGGATACAACCGATGCATCACTCAAAGTACCTGACGCCTATCTAGGTGTGGGAGCAAAGCAAGGCGCTCTTGTGTTCTGGGCGGAAGCAGAATAAAGGAGGTGCTTATAGTGAACAGAATTTACATGAAGATGAAAATATCAGCGATCTTAGTATTGACACTGGTGCTTTTTACTGGTATGTTTACGACAGCGTATGCAGATCCGCAGAAACCTGACCTGATCCCAACGGACATTACTCCACCACCCAGCGTCATCGTTGATATCTCTAACGTCATTAATGCTACCATAAACAACACTGGCACAAAAGATGCGGCTGCCTTTAATGTGACCCTTGCAGTAAACGGGACGGTCGTAGATACACAGAGCGTATCTGACCTTGAAGAAGATAACAGCACCATTGTCAGCTTTACATGGACACCCGCTGTCGCTGATGATTACCTTCTCACGGTAACCACAGATCCAGAGTTTGTGATAGATGAATCCGATGAGACCAACAACAACATATCCCTGGAGGTAACTGCCTATACCTCTGGTTACATGGGCGGCTCGCTCACAACCTATGTGCATGATGTTGTCAGGGGAGACCTGCTCTATACCATTGGAAACAGCACCTACTACGGTAGTCTACTCTCAGGTGAGACCTACACAGTCGAGTTCAACATAATGGACATTCCCGGGGGAGCCGCGGTAAAGACTGCAAGGCTTTACAGCTATTGGACCTATAGCGATGAGGAACCAGGTGCGAGCATGGACGTAACTTTTAACGGGACTTTGCAGACACTGGATGCGTCCTACATAGACAGGAAAGGCTATGGCTCGTATAACAAACCCTACGGTACGTATACCTATGAGCTCGATCTCTCAGGCAATGGCGTATACCTGGCAACCATAAACAACACTGGCACAGACAAGTTTAGCATCTATGCCATGGGATTGCTCGTCGTCTACGAGGACAATGGCAACGAAGTTGAATACTGGATCGATGAGGGGGCAGATATTATATATGCCAAATCCGGCGTAACGCCAGAGCAGGCAACTACAGATGCGCCTTTTGACGGAACGGTTACTCTTGCTCATGTGGAATCTGCACGTTTGATCACGGTTGTACCATCAGGTGATAAGGGCCTCAATACCCTGCTGTTCAACAGCTACACCGAATCCGCCATCTGGAACACCACCAACATAGCCGTGGAAGAGCAGGATGTTACGTCGCACATAACCTCTACCGGAAATCTGGCACAGTTGAGGGACAATGAGGATTTCATAATGCCCAGTGGAGCGTTCCTTGTGCTGCAGCGGTATTCCACACCTCCAACGGTATCATCCGGTGTATCTCTGGGTGCGAGCATTATACCTGCAGTTTCTATCGAGGTTATGCCTGATGAGCTCGACTTCGGGACACTGGCACCTGGTCAGACCAGCAATGAGCAAAACCTTGGTGTAACCAATACCGGGGCGAGCAATGTGAGGGTAACAGCTGATGTTTCCGATACAGCTAGTGATCTTTATGTCAGCGGGCTACGGCTTGACTCAGCTAGCTGGAGCAGTTACTCGACCACGGTTGAAAAGGCAGCTTCGATCAATGCAGGTGCAACGCTTGAAGTGCCCAGTAGCTACACAGGACTCGGGACACAGGAGGGAACTCTCATAGTCTGGGCAGAGAAGGTCTGATGGACCTTCTTTCTTTTTTTTTTTGATTATTAAGTGAGCTTAAACTTGCCAGATTTGGTAATAAAAATTGGTAATCATATGAGGAGGTAGTTTCTATTAGTGTAAAAACAGGAACTGGAAAAACGTGTATATTCAATAAACTGAGTATAGAACAGTGCATCTGCCTCCCTATCACCCTGATACTATTGATACTGTCATTCACAGTTCCTCCAGCATCGGCAGACTATAATTTCGACGGTTTTCCTGAAAAAGATGAACTCGAAGAGGTGGAAGAAGGTAAGGTTTATGGCAGCGTATATGTGGATGGCGGTCATGGAGTCGGCAAATCTCCCTATACCCAGTCTTTTAATGTCCCTGAAGGTACAGTAGAATGGGCACAACTGTACGTGGGTGTATGGGGCGGTAGCGAGACAAAGGAGGGCTACATAGACGTAACTTTCAATGGCGAGGAATTAGGGGAAACCCTGGAAATTAAAGGGGAAAAGGATACTAATTCCAATGTCTACTGTTCAGGTCATGGTGTCTACTGGATAGTCTACAATGTCAAAGAGTATCAAGCCACTGGCCCGGTCGATGCCGTGGTAACGACCAGTGGCACTATTGACGGCAGGGTATATGGGGTTGTTCTGGTTGCAGTAGTTAAAGAAGAGGATGAATCAGAGGTACAATACTGGATCAATGAAGGAAATGTAAACCTGCACAAATTGTCCGATATACGTGTTGCCAATGATGAAGCACTGGCAGAGTTTAACGGTACAGTAGATATGGATAAGTTCGTTGCTGCCAGACTTACAACTGTTTATCTTACAGGTTCACCTGGTGAGAATGACTATCTTTATTTCAATGACAATAAACTGTGTGATGGAGATAACTGTGATGATATTGCAAACTCAAAGCAATATTTCGATTTTAAAACTTTTGATGTGATTGACTACATTGAAGATGATAATAATGAGGTAAAGTTCGAGCGAGGAGATGAAGATTACGTTCATCCTGTGCTGGCTGTGCTGACCTTTCACGGCCTGGAACCGGAAGAGGAAACGTCCTGTGTATATCTTGGCGCGGACATTATACCTGCGGTTTCTATCGAGGTTACGCCCGATATGCTTAACTTCGGAACGCTGGCATCCGGGCAAACAAGCAGTGAGCACACTCTCAGCATCAGCAATACGGGTGCATACACTGTGGCTGTAACAGCAGATGTGACAGATGCGGCTGACTATCTCTATGTCAGCGGGCTGCTGCTCGACTCGAGTATCTGGAATGCCTATACCACAGAGATTACAACAGGTGTAGCGGTTGATTCGGTCGCAGTACTTGCCGTCCCGGACAGTTATTCAGGTTTGGGAGCAAAGAAAGGTACACTTGTGTTCTGGGCACAGAAAGCATAGAATACTTCTATTATTAAACGAATTATGAAAAAATACCTGATAACATTTTTTACACTTTCCTTACTTAGTACCCCGGTAGCTGCGGACTGGAGTCCTGATGGTGTTGTGATGCAAACCATCGAGCATGGTACCGTTAACGGCGGTATATATATAGAGGGCGGACACGGCATGGAATACACCACCAGCTATACCCAGAACTTCACAGTACCAAATGGAACCGTGAAATGGGCACGGTTGTATGTTAGTACGAAGGATACCCCCTGGTTAAATGTTTCCTTGAATGGACATTTCCTGGGTAATTATACTGATCTTACCAGGAATCCGAAGGTGTACGCAAACTACAAGGTTAATGATCATGGCATGTACTGGGCATATTATGACAATGTGGCAGATCATATAATAAACGGCAACAATACGGCAACAGCAGATCTTAGCTCGAAAGTTGGGCTTAACACCAAGTCATGGGGCATTATGCTTATCGCAGTATATGAAGGAGGGGATAGACCAGAATTAATAGAATACTGGGTCAACCAGGGAAATCCTCTCTTACACGGCAACCACCCACCGTTTGCCTCACATCACAATACCACAAACACTTCATTTGTTGGTATTACTGATGTAAATAATGTGACCAATGCCACCTTATGGACTGCATATATATGGGGCAGTGAGGAAAGCGATCTGCAGTCCCATGATACATTATGTTTTAATTCGAATCTGGTAGCCATGGATGCATCTGATGGAGCAGGGACTGATGATCAGGGTAGTAGCTGGAGAGGTGCCTGCTTTGACCTTGAAAAATGGGATGTAGACCGCTACTTGAACATGGATAATGTATTATCATTTGATAGGGGGGAAGACAGTATTCTCTCCCCTGTGGTGGCGGTACTTGTGCTAAAGCGCACGTTAGAATCTGCCCCGACAAATCGGGTAGTACAACAGGGTGCGACAATCCTGCCTGCTATATCGCTGGTGGTAACTCCGCACACACTTGAATTCGGGAAAATTACCCGGGGAGAACAGAGTAAGGTGCAAACGCTTACTCTTAGCAATACAGGCAAAAGTACCATCACTGTAACCGCCGATATAACAGATACTGTGAATGATCTATATATAAGTGGGCTGCTGCTTGACTTTGATGATTGGGGCACCTACTCGAGATCAATTTTAACAGCTGAGGCAGTAGATGCAAGTATTATGCTTAACATACCAGATAACTACGCAGAAGTGGGATTACAGGAAGGAAAACTTACTTTCTGGATATCGGATGTTTAGGGTGTTTCCAATGTTGTGATCAGTTTGAGGCAAAAATCCAATAGTAACATATATATCAATATCGTATTATAATATCTCAATAATGTTAAGTGGTGATACAAATGTTCAAAAAAATATTAATATTTGTCATGCTTTGTTTCATATTTACACAATCCGCATCAGCCATCGGGGTTGGCGTCACACCTGGTAGCTTAAATTTTAGCGTACAGGCTGGCGGTTCTGATACTAAATCACTGTTCGTGATAAATACCGGCACCGAAGTTTCAAATTATAAGGTATATGTGGATGATGATTATGCTGACTGGTTTGACATCTCGCCTGATAATTTCAATCTAAGCGCAAATGAAAATAAAGAGGTTATATTAAAAATAAAACCGCCCATGTCTGTTAAAGGGGAGTTCGATTTTAAAGTTTATGCGGTGTCTTCTTCACCATCTTCTGATTTTAGTGTGGGCAGTGGTATCAAGGTGCCAGTTCACACCCATGTGTCAAACACAGGAATAATGGTGGGTATATTACTGCTACTATTAGTCATTGGAGCAGGTGGATTCTATTACTTTAAAAGCAAAAAAAACAATGGAAAAAATACATGATAGTAGAAAAATCAAATTGAATATATTTCTTTCATATGTCGTAATAGCTGTGCTGGTATTATTATCTGTCCCCCCGGCAATGGCAGAATATAATTTCGACGGTTTTCCTGAAAAAGATGAACTCGAAGAGGTGGAAGAAGGTAAGGTTTATGGCAGCGTATATGTGGATGGCGGTCATGGAGTCGGCAAATCTCCCTATACCCAGTCTTTTAATGTCCCTGAAGGTACAGTAGAATGGGCACAACTGTACGTGGGTGTATGGGGCGGTAGCGAGACAAAGGAGGGCTACATAGACGTAACTTTCAATGGCGAGGAATTAGGGGAAACCCTGGAAATTAAAGGGGAAAAGGATACTAATTCCAATGTCTACTGTTCAGGTCATGGTGTCTACTGGATAGTCTACAATGTCAAAGAGTATCAAGCCACTGGCCCGGTCGATGCCGTGGTAACGACCAGTGGCACTATTGACGGCAGGGTATATGGGGTTGTTCTGGTTGCAGTAGTTAAAGAAGAGGATGAATCAGAGGTACAATACTGGATCAATGAAGGAAATGTAAACCTGCACAAATTGTCCGATATACGTGTTGCCAATGATGAAGCACTGGCAGAGTTTAACGGTACAGTAGATATGGATAAGTTCGTTGCTGCCAGACTTACAACTGTTTATCTTACAGGTTCACCTGGTGAGAATGACTATCTTTATTTCAATGACAATAAACTGTGTGATGGAGATAACTGTGATGATATTGCAAACTCAAAGCAATATTTCGATTTTAAAACTTTTGATGTGATTGACTACATTGAAGATGATAATAATGAGGTAAAGTTCGAGCGAGGAGATGAAGATTA
>Ga0255457_1003_pt1 | contig 73031 bp, 70 predicted proteins | sample ANMaggQBNCT02L10_FD_182650 | JGI IMG/M metagenome (GOLD analysis project Ga0255457, IMG submission 182650) | Sediment cell enrichment communities from methane seep in Santa Monica Basin, California, United Staets - ANME aggregate JGI... | ecosystem: Environmental > Aquatic > Marine > Cold seeps >...
AATGAGAATTAAAGTTGATTTAGAAAGCGATGCACTTTACTTTAGAATTAGCGAGGATGCAATCGAGGAAAGTGAGGAAATAAATAAAGGTCTCATTGTCGATTACGATGCAAATGGAAAAGTAGTAGGGATAGAAATCCTCAATGTAAAGAATAAGTTCAAATTGGAAGATCTGACTGGGCTCAAATTGGAAATACCTACAGTTGTAAAGGCAGAGGCATAAGAGACAATCTTTTGATCTTATTCACTATACCCCACAGCTCTGCTGCGGTTGAGTGTGCCGTCGCAACTTTTGACATATTTTCCTGAAAGGGCGGCCAAAATCCAAACTCTGTGGTCGCAGGTCGCCAGAACTCTACTTCGTTCGTAACTGGCGACGAAACTAACAGGAATTTTCAAATGTTAGTTTCAATTGAGTTTGAGTTTGAGTTTTATTAGAAAGGTGGTCGCCTTGCGTATAGTTCCCAAGAAGCCATTCTACTTGATGGATTTATTTCACTTTGTCCCTCAAAATGATTTAATTTAATTATCTCATTTTTACTAAATAACTCCTTCATTTCTAATTCAGAAAAAAAGTGATGTGCCATATATCCATCAATATCATCAGTATTAATTTTAGTATTTGGTTCTATTTCTTCACCCGTTTGAAATTTTGGGTGTTTTGTTGATATTACCACTAAAAATAAATACCCTCCTTTCTTCAATACACGATACATTTCAGAGATTGATTTTTTTATATCAGCAATTTTTCCATGCTGTATCACTTGATAGCATATAATTCCATCAAAATACTCATCCTTATATGGAAGTTTAGTCATATCACATAATCTAAATTCATTGTCAACCAAAATTTCTTTAATAATCTTTAAAGCATCTTCAGAATTATCACAACCATATACTTCAAAACCTTCTTTCACCAAAAGTGTTGTATGCCTTCCAGTGCCACAGCCTAAATCAAGAATTTTTTTTAATCCATTGTCATTAAAAAATTTGATAGCTTCCAATACTCTTTCGGAAGGTTCTTTTTGTACTATTCCCTTTTCTTTATACAATGTATTCCAATCTTTCATAATATATTATTAGAATAAACTTTAGTTTTTATAAATACTTCCATAGGCGACCTCATAGATTCCTTTACTTGATTGCACTCCGTGCTTTATGAAATGACAACTCAAAGTTACAAACCTCAGACCAGAGGACGGGAAGCATTAGGGAGGATGCTCATTGTTTGGTATTTCTTTCTATTTTGAGGGAGTCCACGTCTTTTTCAGGTACAGTCAAGCAAATTAAAACCAAACAAAAGCATTAATAGACAAAAAATAATGCTAAAAGAACAAAATCCTCCTATCGGTCGGATTTTCTTGAGTACATCAAGTTATACTTGATATACTATCAAAAAATATAATCTACCATTCCCACGTATAAACATTATGATGCTGTCATATCTACTGATATGCATTTTCCATCAACGAAGGATATAGCATTTCTATGATCGTCTCAAGGTTTTGTATATCCTCAATATTATATCTCACAAGTGTGTCCAGTGCTGCCTGACTGCCACGTTTGTACTGGTACCACAATCGCACTGCATCGAAACCTGACAGACCAGTGGTTTCGTCAGACCTTGAAAGTCCCAGTTCGGTCTCAATACGTTTCAGCCCGCCGGTCAGGCCCAGCCTGCGAAGGGGATATACCAGGTCGATATGAAGCTGGTCGAAACTGACACCTGCCAGATGATGCTCAATAAAAGGAAGGTCGAACCGTGCCCCGTTGAAGGTGACAATGACCTTGCACCCTTCCAAAGCCTTTGGGAAATCTTCCAGGTCGATGCCGCTTATAAACACCTTTGTTCCATCGCTGCCGTGTACTCCGATCATGGTTATCTCATCATAATGGGGGGAAAGTCCGGTGGTCTCGATATCAAGGAAAATGGTATTTTTCCTGAATTCCCTGTATGCCCGCCAGTGCTCTTTTTTTGGGAGGTTATTGGCAAAGTATGTGTGGTCCCGGGCATTTAGCTTCTCTTTTGATGTGCTGATACCTTCCAGTATCGAGCTTAGTTTTGATTCCGGCAGTCCGGCACGGTGGGGCTCTTCCCTGAATTCATCCCAGGACTTGATACCGCTGTCCCATATCTTTCTCTCTGTTGTGGCACCTATCCCGGGCAGGTGGATGTAACTGTTGGTGAGCATATTGAGTAATAGGGGTTATCTGATATAAATATCCAAACATTAAATGTCAACGACCACGGATTTCGCTTCGCTCTGTCCTGGGCATCAGAATTTATGCTCATGGTTTCTTTTTTATTTTAATGTTGCTTAATTTTCCTATGAAAAACTGTAAGTATATAACAATAATAATTTAAACTTATACTAATCTTATATTGAAAAATGAAATATTGATGAATGTAAGTTATCACTTCACAGGGAAAAGTTATTAATTCATTATGTCAATCTTTGGACAGTTCTTAAGAAATAAAAAAGGTATCAATATGAATAAAAATAAGAAAATTATATTATTTTCAATCGTTTTCATCATATTATTTGGTATTGGATGTGTTGAAGATAATCAATTACAACCACAAGAAAAACAATATACCCAAATATATTCTTCAGGTACACTTACTGTAGAAACATATGATGATTATGGGAATTTTCTCGACATTTATTCGGAACCATTTTCAGAAACCATGCCTTATACCGATTACGATTGGAATGCTAACGTGGATATGGATGAATGGATAGGCAGTATGTTTACAGAATATAACTATTTAAAAACCATATACGATGTAGTAGAAAGACCAGCACCAGATAAAGTAAATGGTAAATTTAGAGTTGAAATTTATGTTGATGGTGGATATATGGTAATGTCTTGTGTATATACTGCAACAAGATATTAGTCAAACGTTGCGACGGCACACCCAAGCGCAGCAGAGCTGAAGGGTATAGTGATTAAGATTAAAGCTCTCATGCATATTAAATCTAAGTAAGTTGCTGTGGTTCAATAAGTGTTTGGTTTTCTCCATTGTCTCATGGAGCATAAATCATCCATCCCACAATCACAAACCTCATACCAGAGGACCGAAGGCATTAGTGAGGATGCTCATTATCTGGCATTTCTTTCAATTTTAAAGAGTCCACATCTTCTTCAGGTACAGATAAGCAATTTAAGACAAAACAAAAGCATTAATAGACAAAAAATAATGATAAAATCAAAAGTACAAGACCGAAATTGAGTGGGGTATCTCTCATGCCAGAAAACTATTCAGACATATTCATCAGGGACATCATGACACAGGATGTTGTAGTAGTAAAAGAGGACGATCCAGTCGAGCACATATTCGAATTATTCGATAAATACCATTTCAACACATATCCTGTCGTAAATAATGAAGGAAAATTAACAGGCATCATCGACCAGGATATTATGCTGGAAATTATAATGTTCCACCGCATACCCCGCACAAAGCACACCCATATGGCAGCGGTGAGGTCACAGGGCGAAAGTGCCAGAGAGATAATGATACCTCACCCGGTAACTATTTCCCCTGATGAAAACCTGCATGATGCCGCTGATATGATGTTAAAACACCATATCAACAGGGTTTGTGTAGTAGAAAACGATAAACTGGTAGGCATCATTTCAAAAAAGAACATAATATCCGAGGTGTACCAAAGAAGAGAGGTTGAGTGATGGAGCATATTCTCCTGCTGCTTCTAATCCTGTTCCTTGCAAAAGTCTTCGGAGAGGTTATTGAACGTGCGGGATTTCCCAGCATACTGGGAGAAATATTTGCAGGAGTGTTCCTTGGTCTGCTGTGGTTTGAACCTGGTGTTGAAGTGCTTTCATTCCTGGCCGAGCTGGGTGCCATCTTCATGTTATTCACTGCCGGGTATCTGGAAGTAAATCTTAATGAACTGCGCAAGGCATCCAGGGTGGCGCTTACTCCAACTATGTTCAGTATGGCCGTACCTTTCCTGCTTGGATATTTACTTGGTCAGGCATTTGGTTTTGGGTTTCTGGAAAGCCTTTTTATTGGTGTAGCATTCAGTCTCACCAGTATAGGGGTAGTGGTTAAGACCCTCATAGACCTGAAATATCTTTCAAGCAGACCGGGCTCGGTAATGCTCACATCTGCCATTTTTGATGATATTATAGGGATATTCATACTTGCAATATTGGTCACAATAGCCACCATGAATCAACTGCCTTCTGTCATAGATTTGATGCTTATTGCAGGCAAGCTGGTAGGCTTCATGCTTATTATTACTTTTATGGGTCTCAAGGTTTATCCCTGGCTCTTCAACCTAGTCCACAGGATGCATGTGAAAGAAGGTATATTTGCATTCGTGGTCATGGTAGCGCTTTTCTCAGCATACCTTGCCGAAGTTTTTGGCTTGCATGCGGTTATAGGTGCGTTCATTGGCGGAGCACTGCTCTCGGATATTCCCTTTGCAAAGATCGAGAGTGTGCAGAGTAAGATGAGCGGACTGGCTTACGGGATATTTGTCCCTATCTTCTTTGCATTTATCGGGTTGTCGATGGATTTGGGCGCGGCGCAAACGGCTGGTTTTTTCACAGTCATGGTGATTGTGCTGGCACTGGTTGGAAAACTTATCGGCGGTTTCGTTGGGTCAAAGCTTATCGGGTTCGAATTTCATGACAGCCTGATATTCGGTATTGGCATGATGCCAAGAGCAGGTGTGGAACTGGTGGTGATAGCAGTGGGAAAGGATATGGGGATCATTACCGATGAGGTGTTCTCGGCTATCGTCCTGATGGTCGTGGTATCGATCATTGTTTCTCCCATGTTGTTGAAATTTGCAATCGGGATGAAGGAAAAATCTATATGATGTTTCATGATGCACAAATATTCAAGAGTTTCCCATTGTATTTTCGGAAGTTCCAGCCTAAAAAGTTAAAACCCTCGTCTATATAAGTTATCAGAGTTTTCTCCCCTGATAGTTTCAGACCTCTCTCCTTCATAAACGATTTAGTCAAAAGTTGCGACGGCACACCCAACCGTAGCAGAGTTGCAGGGTATAGTTATTAAGATCAAATGTACAAGACCGAAATTGAGAGGGGTATCTCTTATGCCAGAAAACTATTCTGACACATTCATCAGGGACATCATGACACGGGATGTTGTAGTAGTGAACGAGGACGAGCCAATCGAAGATATATTCGAATTATTCGATAAATACCATTTCAACACCTGCTCCAGGCATTACTTCAACACCAAAGATTAGACAGCCATAGGAATCAAAACCAATAATCCTTATTCTGGCAAAGGCTTTTATGACACGAAGATATTTCTTCTTATGCCAAAGGAAGGGAATTTATATCGGGAGAAAAAACAAAATCATTTCCAAAACAATAACAGAAGGGAAAAAGTTGATACCAGAATTTCACGAAATCCTTGTGAAGGATATTATGGATAAGAGGGTATGGGATCTGCCCCAGATAGAAAAAGATGCGAGCATGGAAAGCGTTTTATCCATCCTGACAAAAAGCGATCATGTTTGGGTTGTTGAAAGCAAAAGAGGCAGAAAGCTGGTAGGAATAATAACAGAACACGATATTTTAAATATTTTTTCACCAACAAAAAAAGTTTCATATTTTGGATTAGTAGATAAAAAGTCTTTACATTTTGAAACTTTTGAAAAAGCTGAGCACATCATGTCCAGTAACCCGGTAAAATGCAGTCCAGATGAAAAAGTGGAAGACGCGTTGAATAAAATGGTGTTTCATAGAATAAGGAGAATTCCAGTAGTAAAAAATGATGAAATAATGGGAGAAATAACACTACATTACTTAATAGGAAAATTTTGTGCGTTCATAAAACACCTTATTGAAAAATAAAACAAAGGTCTTGAAAGCGATGAACTTGATATTAGCAATAGGACTAATGATAGTTCTTGGTTTTCTCGGTGGATTGGCATCGGAAAAACTCAAATTCCCCATGATCACTGGTTATATCATTATCGGTGTTTTATTGAGTCCTTCACTTTTGAACATAATACCAAGAGAAACTATAGGAAATCTGGATATAATTACTGACATTGCTTTGGGGATCATCGCATATTTAATCGGTGGCGGTCTTCACTGGGAACACTTACAGAGGTTAGCGAAAAGCATCGCCTGGATAACACTTCTTCAAAGTTTAGGGACGTGGTTTTTGGTTACTCTGGTTTTGGTTAGCTTATGCCCTATAATCATTCCAAACGAAACGTTCTGGCAGACTTGTTTTCCCATGGCTTTTATCATAGGTGCAGTATCATGCGCAACTGCTCCGGCAGCAACAATGGCGATAATCAGGGAATACAGGGCGAAAGGACCTTTCACCACAACTTTACTGGCGGTGGTTGGGCTTGATGACGCAATCGCGGTTATAGCCTTTGCTATCGCTTCAGGCATATCCCGACCATTGGTGAGTGATGCTGGAAGTATCTCCTTCTACCAGATGCTTGGCATCCCTTTCTTGCATATAGCTGAGTCTGTAGCGATCGGTATCGTTTTTGCCATTGCCTTGATGTATATGATCAAACTCACGAGAACTCGCGAATTGCTATTGGTCGTAGTTCTTGGGATGATCATGCTGTGTACCGGCGTTAGCAATTACCTGGGTCTTTCATTAATTCTGGCTAATATGGTTGCAGGCATTATCATAGTAAATAAAATAAAGAGAAGGGAAATGTTTCTTGTGGTCGAAGAGATCGAGAACGTGGTCTATATAATATTTTTCGTACTGGCAGGATTGCACTTTGATTTAAGCGTGATGAAACTTGCTGGTATACTGGCATTATTGATCGTTCTGGCCAGATGTTTTGGTAAATACACAGGAGCAAGAGTGGGTGCCACGATTTCTCACGCACCAGATAACGTGAAAAAATATCTGGGTCTTGCGCTATTACCAAAGGCGGGGGTTACCATAGGTCTGGTTCTTCTGGCATCCATAGAATTTCCTACTTTCGGAGTTGTGATGTTAAATGCGGTGTTGGCCTCAACTATCATAAATGAACTCATTGCACCACCTTTGACGAAATATGCAATTTTAAAAAGTGGTGAGGCAAAAGTTGATTACTTATATACAGCCCTTCCTGCCTCCGATAAGCGGTGATTAGTATGGTTCTTACTAATGCCTTGCGCCTTTTCAAAAACAACACAGTCAAAGTATTAATCAATGATCAATCATAAGCATAATATGCTATGCTCCCGAAAACACGAATGCGCAGGTTACGACAGGATAAAATACGAAATCTCGTGACTGAAACGAGGCTTTCGGTGAACCTGGGCGCGGCACAGACTGCCGGTTTATTCACTGTACTGGTGATTGTGCTGGCACTGGCAGGAAAACTTATCGGCGGTTTTATAGGGTCAAAGCTTATCGGGTTCGAATTTCATGACAGCCTGATATTCGGTATTGGCATGATGCCAAGAGCAGGTGTGGAACTGGTGGTGCTATCGGTGGGAAAAGGTATGGGCCTTATTACCGATGAGGTGTTCTCGGCTATCGTCCTGATGGTCGTGGTATCGATCATTGTTTCTCCTATATTGCTAAAATTTGTTATTCAGATCAATGAAGATAAAAAACCGCAAATACCAACGATACAAGATTGATGTATTGAGTTTATAGACTCAATGACGTTACAATGAACCTGCCAAAGTAAATTCCAGAAATACTCAACACTATATTCATCAGGATATTTCCATACCCCATCATTACATTGGATTCGTTGAATAAACTTACCGTTTCGTATGAAAATGTTGACATGGTGGTGAATGAGCCCAGAAGTCCTATAGCTATAAAATTCCTTGTCGAATCAGAAAAATATCCATGGTATAAATTTGAGAATATCAAAAATCCCAAGACCAGGCACCCGATAAAGTTGACCAGAAGAGTCCCGTATGGGAAATTCTCATGTTTGACCAATCCTGTCAGGTAATAACGCGACGTAGCGCCCAGGAATCCACCTATGCCAATTATTAAGAGCGTTTTGTATCCCAAGTTATTGTCTCCTTTAGTTAGTGTGCTGTTAATCGTGATATGTTGTTAAACGTATCCACTTCAAAAAGTATGGTATTTTGACAGGATTTACAGGATGTTGACGTTGCGGTATATCCTGTCGATCCTGTAAATCCTGTCTGATAATTTTTAAATTACCCATAGATTTGAAGTGGATACTGTTAAACTTAAACGCTGGCCTGTAAATTGTTTTATGGGGATAGCTATGTTTTGGTGAACGAATTTATTTTACTGGCATATATATTTAGTGACATAGCGTTATATAAAATCTGAGAGCAATGAAAAAATCCGTATCATCAAATGAAACCACATGGTATCAGCTATCTGTGGAACAGGTTTTCGAAACCCAGCAGTCAGGACCTTCAGGACTGACCACGGATGAGGCAAAAGCAAGACTTGGACGTTATGGATACAATGAACTGAAATTCAAGAAACGCAGTGCTCTTATTCGATTTTTAATGCAGTTCAACAGTCCGCTTATCTACATTCTATTAGCCAGTGCCGCAGTCACAAGTGCTCTTTATATCTGGGAAGGTGCGGATATGTTGATAGATACTGTGGTTATTCTTGCCGTGGTTCTTGCAAACACGATCATCGGTTTTATCCAGGAAGGAAAAGCCGAGGCATCGGTAGAAGCGCTTGGAAAGATGATAACACCTGAGTGCACTGTGGTACGGAATAATAAAAAGAATGTCATACCAGCAAGGGAACTGGTCCCGGGTGATGTCGTGATCCTGGAAGGCGGGGATAAAGTTCCTGCGGATATGCGGCTGTTCCACGCAAGGAACCTAAGCGCAGATGAAGCAGCCATCACAGGAGAATCCGTGCCTGTGACCAAGCACACAGACCCGATTATGGAATACGCAACAATTGCAGACCAAAAGTGCATGACATTCAGCGGCACGTTCATTACAAAAGGAACGGGGTCCGGAATCGTTGTCGGCACCGGGGAGCAGGCAGAGATTGGAAGGATCGCAAAACTGATACAGGAAACAGAGAAGATTGTAACACCGCTTACAAGGAGATTAGCAGACTTCACCAGATTCCTTGTCATTGCAATTCTCGTGATCACGGGTCTTAATTTTATACTGGCAGTATGGTTCGGGTACGATGTAGTGTATGCGTTTCTCGCGTCAGTGTCCCTGGCGGTAGCTGCGATACCAGAGGGACTGCCTGCGGTGGTAACGATGGCACTGGCATTCGGTGTGACCGCAATGGCGCAAAAAAATGCAATCATCAAGAGGCTGCCTGCTGCAGAAACCCTTGGATGCACCACTGTCATATGCTCGGATAAGACCGGGACACTCACCAAGAACCAGATGACAGTATCGCGGATATATTCAGGTGAAAGGGACTACATGGTAAGTGGGGTTGGATACGAGCCAAAAGGCGAATTTACCCCGTCCCGGATGAGTGAAGAGTTGATTGAAACATTAAGAGCAAGTTACCTTTGTAATAATGCTAGTATTGTGGAAGAAGATGGATATTCCATCATCGGAGACCCGACCGAAGGCGCACTGCTGGTCTGTGCAATGAAAGCAGGTATCAAAGACAAATTGTTGCGGTTGGATGAGATACCCTTCGAATCCGAGAAACAATATATGGCTACGCTGCATGAGGAAGATGAAAAGCAGATCATATTTGTGAAGGGCTCGCCTGAGCGGGTCCTGGAGATGTGCCAGACCCGGATGGTGGATGGAAGCATCGAACCGATAGATAAGGAACAAATACTTGAAAAAGCAGATGAGATGGCAGAAGAAGCACTCAGGCTGCTTGCCATGGCATATAAGATAACTAATAAAAGATCAATTGACCAAAGCGACCTTAAGGATATGGTTTTTCTTGGCATCCAGGGGATGATCGATCCGCCAAGAGAAGAGGCAATAGATGGGGTAAAAAAATGCAGGAGTGCAGGAATACGGGTTGTGATGATGACAGGGGATTATGCATTAACAGCGAAAGCCATCTCCTGCAAACTCGGGATCAATGCAGACAGGGTAATCACCGGGGATGAGTTGTCGCAAATGAGTGATGATGAACTGTATGATGTCGTGGAAAAGGTATCGGTATTTGCACGGGTTGCGCCTGAACACAAGTTCAGGGTCACAAAGGCACTGCAAAAACATAAACACGTCGTAGCGGTTACAGGTGATGGCGTGAATGATGCACCTGCACTAAAAGCAGCAGACATTGGGATTGCTATGGGGATCACCGGAACCGAGGTAAGCAAGGAAGCTTCTGATATGATCCTTGCCGATGACAACTTTGCAACGATCGTTGCTGCGGTGGAAGAGGGAAGGTATGTTTACAACAATATTAAAAAGGTTATTTTATACACGCTCCCGACAAATGGCGGACAGGCGCTGCTGGTTCTGGGCGCGATCCTGCTTGCCCCATTTTTAGTACTCTTCCACGAGCGCCTTCCGCTCGAACCTGTGCAGATACTCTGGATCAATCTCTTCGATGCAGTAGCACTCGCACTGCCGCTCATCAAAGAACCGATGGAAAAGGATCTGCTCAAAAAATCTCCGAGGAATCCGGATGAACGGATAACCGATTCCCCATTCTTCAAGAAGGTTGGATTGATCTCTCTTGTGATGGCGATATCAGGGTTTGTGATATACTACTACTACGGGATGCCTGCGGTCGATGGAACCCTGAACCTGGATACTGATGAGATCAATGATCTGCTCAGACAGGCGCAAACCGCTGCATTCACAACAGTAATATTGGTGCATCTCTGCTACGTTATTACCGCACGTTCGATCACAGAATCTGCATTCACGTTCAGTCCGTTCTCAAACAGGTGGATGCTTGCAGGGATTGCGATCACTATTGCTATGCAACTTGGGATCATCTACCATCCGATCGGAAATGCCATTCTCGGAACGGCACCCCTGCCGCTCGACTGGTGGGGGCTCATGATACTGGTTGCGCTGCCGGGATTTTTTGTGATCGAGATCGAGAAGTGGCTGACAAAACGGTTTGGGAGAGGGCAGTAGCATACATTCAATAAGTTGCGGTTGATCTTGTGGGTGACCACAAGTAAACGTCTTGATATGCAATACTGTTCATAAAATACTACTTATACAATATCATTCATACAAAAAATATTTGCATTTGGACAACATTTCAGGTGTGACCATGAAAATCGGGAGAACGGGCAGGCATATCATCGTTATCATTTTACTTATACTGGCTTTTGTTCCAGGTATACAAGCACAGGAGGAAACGCTGTTCAACGGCACTGGCTTCTATCTGTCTACAGGCCAGACCTGGACATTTTACCAGGATTATGCTTTTGCACTTAAAAATGTTGATAGAAATGGTGAAAAGGCCTGGGTGCAATTGAAACTCAATAATGCTGTGGTCAAATCAGGCATTTTATCCAATAATGAAGTTTTTTATTACAATACCAGCACAAACGGGTCTAACGAAACTGTCATATTCAGCCTGGAAGTATCCGGGATATACTCGGGAGAGGATACCGATATTGTTACATTTTCCCCTGTTTACCAGTACTACCAGCCCGGACTTGCAGACCCAACACCCATACCTACCCAACTACCTGATAATTCCAATGATACATCTGATACACCCGCTCATACGAATGCTGGTGGAAAAATTCCAGGATTCCATGCAATTACAATAGCAATAATAATATGCATTTATAGTATATTGTTGCATAGAACCTGAAATTCATCATTTAATATAAATGGTGATATAGTATAACACAAATCTACAGGGCATCCTGTATTTCTTAAATAACGTGATACTCATGCCAACGTCAACCAATAATGGAAACCGCAATATGGTACGAGCGTATATCGATATGCTGAGACCCGAGATAGCTGATATGGACCTGGCACTTCCGGCTGCCAGTGCCCTGCTTGCAGCATATCTCATAAGCGGAAGTATGCCACCCTTATTCCCGTTCATCCTGGCAGTTGTAGGTGCATATATTGCAATTACCAGTTCCTATGTGTTCAATGATTACTGCGATGTGGATATCGACAAGATCAATCTCCCGAACCGGCCGCTGCCATCCTCACGGATCAGCCGCAAAAATGCACTGACCTATGCCCTTGTACTGATGGTGATCGCCAGTACCGTTGCTGCCTTTTTAAATCCTGAATCACTGGTTGTTTTTATTATAGCTGCGGGCGTTATTACCCTTTATTCAAGTGTGGCAAAACGGTCCACTTTCCTGAGTTTTGTTCCTGTTGGTATCTCATACGGGCTGGTCCCGATAGGTGTCTGGCTTGCATTCGATCCTGCAGGGGTGCTCAATCTCGGCTTAGTACACTCGTATGCGCCTGACGATGGTGTGTTGCTGCCACTCTCTGCGGTATTCTTAGGACTAATGATATGCGTTACCGACTGGGGCTTTACCCTCAGCGGCGTGGCACGGGATGTGGAAGGGGATCGTGCCAAAGGCGCACCAACCGTGCCTGTGACGTTCGGGGTACCTGCAACTTCGAAGTTCATATTCATGTGCTGGTTAGTAGGTGTTGCGACATCCCTGGTTATTGGGTATACCGCCCACCTGGGTCCGTTGTATTTTGCAGGTACTATATTCGGCGGCGGCTGGATACTGTGGCAGTCCATTGATTTTATTAAAAATCCTCTCCCTGAAAGGGGGGGTAAGTTATTCCTGCAAGGTTCCAGGTACAGGGGTGTGATGTTCGGCTCCCTGATAATCGATGTGCTGCTCCTGATATTTATTGAGTCTGCCGGATATCCTTTTATCTGGTAATACCGGAGTGGTTAGTAATTGAATGAGAATGCCGGTATTGTGGTGATCGGTGCCAGTCCTGCAGGGGTGATGGCTGCCAGGAGTGCGGCTTTGCAGGGGGCAAGTGTGACACTACTGGACCGTAAGGAGGATATGGGACACCCGCCCCATCCCGCAAATACCTTTTTCAAGTTCATGATGGACCGTAGCTTCGAGCCGATCCTGGATGAGTATGTACTGAACCGGCTGCGTGGTATGAAGATAATCTCGCCAGGAGGTATCGCTATCGAGATAGAGACCCCCGGATATTACATAGACAGGCAGCGGTTTGAAAGGCATTACAGGGATGAACTTTTTAAAGCAGGGGTGGATGTGCAAACAGGCACGGAAGCTCTTTCGGTTATGCGGGCCGGGTCCCAATTCAAGGTAAGTACATCTGATGGTATCCTTATTCCAAAACTGGTAATAGCGGCTGACGGTATAGAGTCAAAGACTGCGGCCCGGATGGGGCTTAAGACCACACGGTATCCTGGAGATATTGCCTGGGCCGTGGAGGCGGAGGTCAGGGCACCCGGTATCGGTGAGCCTGATATGTTCGAATATTATATAGGGGACCACTCACCTGGCTGGAAGTCCACATATTCACCGGCCGGGGGTGACCTGGCCACACTTGGAGTATATGTCAGGCGTCACGGCAGGGATGTTTCTGCCTTTTTTGACAGGTGGCTTGAGATGTTCGCCAGGATGAAGGGGTATGATATCGATGATATTGAGATAATTGCCACGCATACAGGGGGGGACCCTATAGCCACGGTCCCGCGCCAGTTAGTCGCCAACGGGTTTATGGTAGCTGGTGGCGCGGCTGGCCAGAGCGGTATAGGCTACGGTATGCGGGCCGGGCAGATATGCGGTGAGGTGGCTGCGGCTGCGGTTGCTGAAGGTGATGTAACGGCTGGGAGATTGCGGGAATATGTCAAACGCTGGAGGGGGGAGTTTGCCAGCGAGTACTGGATGGGGCGCATGGGCCTGGAACTTGTTCGTAAGATGACGAATGAGGAGATCGATACTGTGGTTTCGGTGTTTGCCGGGCGCGACCTGTCATCGCTTAAGGGGACGCCGCTGGTGCAGGCTGCTAAGGTAGGGTTGTTTATTGCAAGGCATAAGCCTGCGGCACTGTGGGCTTATCGGGCGATGCTGAGAAGGAAGTGAAGGAGATGTTGTTGACATTTAAAGTTTAGTCGTTCATTTCTTAAGTGTATAGTCCCATAATTATTTCGCATTGAACTCTTTTCGGGACTACACATCTCCAAATTCCATCCCCAACCTTTATTACCCATTAATGTATCTATAATCCCCTTACAACATGCCAGTTTCATAGGCGGGATACGTCCCGCAGGGATGTGGCCCCTTCAAGGGCTGAACCGTGAAACCTGGACACTGATTAGGAGATAACGAAACATGGCAAAATCAATGTATAGTCATATCAGGGATGCCTGGAAGGACCCTGACTCAACGTATGTACACGAACTCAGATGGCACAGACTCCAGGAATGGAGACGTGAAGCCGCAGTACAGAGAATAGACAAACCCACACGGCTTGACCGGGCACGCAGCCTCGGCTACAAGGCCAAACAGGGCATAGTCATGGTCAGGGCAGGTATCAGGCGGGGCAGTGCCCGTAAACCACGCTACATCAGGGGCCGCCGGACCAAGCGTATGGGCATGAGCAAGATCACTCGCGGCAAGAGCATCCAGCGTATTGCAGAAGAAAGGGCAGCACGCAAATTCCCCAACCTGCAGGTGCTCAACTCATACTGGGTAGGCGAGGACGGCAAGCACAAATGGTACGAGATCATCATGGTGGACCCGGCACATCCGGTCATTCAGAAAGACCCCAAATTGAATTGGCTATGCCAGCCCAACCAGAAAGGACGGGTCTTCAGGGGCAAGACAAGTGCCGGAATAAAGGGCAGAGGCCAGCGCAAACGCGGCAAAGGCACTGAAAAGACCAGGCCCAGCATAAGGTCCCGCGGTAATTTAGGTAAGTGAGGTCTGTGACCTCACGTCATTTTTTACAGGTTTTGGGTAAACCTGGATACCCCATTCTATCTGTCATAACGGGTAACTTATTGTACTTTAAATGAAAATCAGATTTAGGAATGATTCATTATATCCATCTGCGCACAATTGCACAGGCCACAGAAGACCCGGAAAAGGTACGATCAGCCTTAAAGCTACTTCTCCCTCCTCCGGGTCAATTAGCAAAAAAAGATTCGATCACCGTGCATGAGACCGTCACTACAGGGTACCACGATAACTCCATTATCGTGATGGAGGCAGAGCTAAAGCAAAACAAGGACTGCCAGTATGTGGTTGACCTTATAAGGGAACACCTGGGACCTGTAGGAATTTCCCAGCTTGCAGCCGAACTACCGCAACGTGTGGATTATGACTGCAACCTGTACATCAGGTTTAATAAGCAGGAAGCATATCTGGGAAAATTGATGACGACCATAAAATCCGATTCCATCCTTGTACGGATAAAAATAAAAGCCTATCCGGCCAGGCCCGAAAAAGCGATACAAGTCGCCCTGTCACTTTTGGGCAAAGGAGACTGATCATGGGCATAATAAAGAGTTCGAACTTCTATGACCTTAACGTCCATACACTGCCTGACTATGCAGACTCCCCATCAAGGATGATACTGGAAGCAAAATATATGGGATATTCAGGCATCTGCCTGACCTCGATCAATACTGCCAATACATTCCATGGTACTGACATCACCATGCCAACGCCCAGGGATTTTGAGATCTATACCGGAATCGAGATCCAGGCAGATAATTTATCCAAACTGAACAAATATATAAACAGGTCAATGAACAAAGTAGATATCATCACTGTCAGCGGGGGGGATGAGGATATAAATCGTGGGGCCGTAGAGAATGGGCGCGTGGACATACTTGCCCACCCTGCATCCCGGGGTAAACCCTTAAACCATGTATTATCTAAAGCAGCAGCAGATAATGGCGTGGCCATTGACTTCAATATAGATGCCCTGATCCGGCACAGGGGGGGCAGCAGGGTCAGGATACTCAGTGCCATCAGGCAGAATGCCAGGCTGGCACGCAAATTTGACGCACCCATGGTCATCACCAGTAATGCCAGGTCACACTATGACCTGCGCGGACCCAGGGAGATGATGGCACTGGGAATGCTAATGGGTATGACCCAGGAAGAAGCATTACATGCACTATCAACGGTACCCGGCTCTATTATTAACAGGAACCGGAATAACAACCGCATTATGGATGGAGTGGAAGTGGTACAATGAAGATCCTGCCCCCTACTTTAAGAGAATCGAACAGGTATCTGGCCATCTCCGTAACATCAGAAGGGGACATACCAAGGCGGGACCTTGTTAATGAAATACTCTTTTGTGCAGCGACACTTCACGGGGATGCAGGGAGCAGTGAGATGGGTATCCGCCTTCTTTCGTTCGAGGAGAACAAGGGTATAATACAGTGCAGGATGGACAGGGTATGGGAGACAAGGGCCGTGCTTGCAACCGTAACATCGATAAAGGGGATGCGGATCAGGATAAAGGTACTTGGCGTATCGGGAACCGTTAGGGGAGCGACAGAAAAGTATTTACTAACGCAAGACATAAATGAGCCCGAACCAGAGAGAAAAAGAACCCAAACAATAAAAGAAAGTAGGATGATCATAGATGTGGGGACTATTTCCGGTGAAGTAGTAAACCGGAATAATAACGAAATTGATTTATTATCAGAGGACCCACATTCTTTAGAAATATTAAATCGTTCTAATACCAGATATTTTGGTATTACGGTTTTTGACATTAAAGATAAGGAGATTGATGTATAATGCAGATGGCACCTCAAATGGGATATGATCGAGCGATAACGGTTTTTAGTCCCGACGGTAGGTTGTTCCAGGTAGAATATGCCCGGGAAGCTGTTAAACGCGGAACAACGGCAGTAGGAGTAAAGGCAGTAGACGGCGTTGTGCTGCTTGTAGATAAACGAATAACAAGTAAACTACTTGAAGCTGATTCTATTGAAAAGATATTCCAGATCGACGATCATATGGGTGCAGCCACATCTGGTCTTGTGGCTGATGCCAGGGCACTGATAGACAGGGCGCGGGTAGAGTCCCAGATTAATAAAGTATCATATGATGAACCCATTGGCGTGGAAGTCCTGGCTAAGAAGATCTGCGATTTCAAGCAGACCTATACCCAGTACGGTGGAGTCAGGCCATTTGGTACGGCATTATTGATCGCTGGTGTGGAAGATTCTTCAGCAAGGCTTTTTGAGACCGACCCCAGCGGTGCCCTGCTTGAATACAAAGCAACCGGAATAGGTGCAGGCCGGGCCGAGGTAATGGAAGTCTTTGAAGAGAAGTATACCGATGATATAAAACTCACGGATGCTATCTTGCTGGGTCTGGAAGCTCTTTATAATACAACAGAGGGCAAGTTTGATGCTTCTACCATCGAGGTGGGTGTGGTCGAACTTGAGACCAAGCAGTTCAAGAAACTCAGTTCCGAAGAGGTTGCCGATTATGTCAATGTGATACTGGAAGCCCATTCAGAGGAAGAAGAAACCGGAACTGAAGAAGAAACTGAAAGTGAAGAGATGACCGAAGAAGAGACAGGGGAAGAATAACCCATCTCAATATAAATTGTTGGTTTGATCATGGTCACGCTGGATGATGCCGTAATTGCCAGGCTTAAGAAAGGTGGGAAGCAGTTCGAAGTATATGTAGACCCTGATGCAGCTTTTTCCATGAAAAGGGGTGAAGAGATAGACATGGAAAAGGTACTGGCAGTTGAAGAAGTTTTTGAAAATGCCAGCAAGGGCGACCGTCCTGCAGAAAGTGATATTGATAATACATTCGAGACACAGGATACATTAGAAATTGCCAGGCAGATCATCCTGCATGGTGAGATACACCTGACAACAGAGCAGCGGAAAAAGATACTTGAGGACAAAAAACGCCAGATAATCAGCATAATCGCAGCCAATGCCATTAATCCCCAGACCAAGACCCCGCATCCGCCTACGAGGATCGAACATGCCATGGAGGAAGCGGGTGTGCATATTGATGCCATGAAGAGTGTGGATGACCAGGTAAATATCGTGATGAAGGCGATACGCCCCATAATCCCCATACGTTTTGAAGAGGTCAGTATCGCAATAAAGATCGGTACGGATTATGCCCCGAAAGCTTATGGCCCGTTATCTAAATTCGGCACACTCACAAAAGAAGAATGGCAAAAGGATGGTTCATGGATCGGCGTGGTCACAATACCTGCTGGTTTGCAGGACGACCTGTTCGGTCTGGTTAATCACCTGACCAAAGGAAACGCAGAGATAAAGATCCTGAAATGAAATTCAAATTATTACAAGATTATCAGGTTGAGGTTATAAAAAATGGATAAGCACATTGTGGTGCCTGGCGATTTTCTTTCTGACGATGTCAAAAAAGCAGGAGACGGCACCTATGTGAGTGAAGGAAAGGTTTATTCAAATCTTTACGGACTTGCAAGTGAAAAGGAGAAGATACGGGTTGTTTCTTTATCAGGGAAATATATTCCGCAGGGTGGGGATCTGATCGTGGCCACTGTGAGCGAGATTACTTTCTCGAACTGGATAATGGATATCAAATCACCATATGAAGGACTGCTCAATGTGTCTGAATATCCAAGACGTATTGATTCCTCTGACATGGTTAAATACCTGGATGTTGGTTCATCCGTGCTCGTTATGGTTAAGAATGTTTCACGTTCCATGAAGGTAGAACTAACAATGAGGAACAATAGGTTAAAACCCATAACCAGTGGTAGGATTGTCCAGGTCTCAGCAGTAAAAGTACCAAGGATGATAGGCAGGGGTGGATCCATGATATCTATGTTGAAAAAGGAGACAAACTGCAACATCGCTGTGGGCCAGAACGGAGTCATCTGGATAACGGGCAAGGATCGTGATATGGATAAGGCTGTAGAAGCGATACAGATTATTGAAAATGAAGCTCATATTAATGGACTCACTGATCGGATAAGTGGTTTTTTGAAAGGAGATGTGGAAAAAGAACCCGAAACAGCGAAACCGGCAGGTTCGGAGATTTTGGATGAACTACTGGACTGATCGATTGAGTTGAGAGAGGAAAGAGAGGAATTGTAAATGGCAGACAAACCAGAAAAGTTCATAGATGAAAATGGCATTCGTTCTGACGGAAGGCGGGCCAACGAGATAAGGGATGTTAAAATCGAGGTCGGCGTATTGAGCCGGGCTGATGGTTCGTGTTATCTTGAATTCGGTAAAAATAAGGTAATGGCAGCAGTTTACGGTCCTAGGGAAGTACACCCCAGGCACCAGCAAAAATCCAACAGGGCTATTGTAAGGTACAAGTACAATATGGCTTCTTTTTCAGTAGAAGACCGCAAGCGTCCCGGGCCTGACCGTCGCAGTATTGAAGTTTCGAAGGTGAGCCGTGAAGCTCTTGAGGACCAGATATTCACTGAATATTTCCCTAAATCTGCAATAGATGTTTTTGTGGAGGTCTTGCAGGCAGATGCAGGTACAAGGACGGCGGCCCTTAATGCGGCATCCGTTGCCCTGGCAGATGCAGGAATCCCAATGAGGTCACTGGTCTCGGCGTGTGCTGTCGGGAAGGTCGATGATACTCTTGTCCTGGATTTGAACAAGGATGAGGATAATTACGGCCAGGCAGATATGCCTATAGCAATGACACCTGATGGTAAGATCACACTGCTCCAGATGGACGGCCACCTTACTCAAGAGGAGTTCAAGCAGGGCCTGGAAATGGCACAGGAAGGGTGCAGGCAGGTATATGAAATGCAAAGGAAGGCACTGATGGATTATTATTCTAAGAAAACAGAGGTGTTGAGCACTGAGGTCACTGCTGCAGAGGATGTCAAGGGAGATGCACCGGAGGAACCCGAAGATGTCACTCAGGTCGAGGTATTAGAAGATACTGAAGATACCAAAAAAATTGACGATACCAACGAAACCGGAGATACCAGGGAAACTGAAGGTACAAAAGAAACCGGAGATACTGAAGAAACTGAAGATACCGTCAAGGCAGGCGATGTGGAGGAGTTGGAGGATTCCGGCGAAGAGGTTCCTGATACTGGGGAAAACGCTGATGAGACCGACGGTCAAATGGATGAAAGTGAGGAGGAGATTTCAAATGAATAAGGAAATTGTTTCAATTATCCAGAAGGACCAACTGTACAATCTGATGCTAAAAGGGGAGCGTGCAGACGGCCGTGCGTTTGACGAGACCAGGGAAATTAAGATTGAAACCGGTGTAATAGAAAAAGCAGAAGGTTCGGCCAGTGTGGAAATTGGCGATACTAAAATAATTGCCGGTGTGAAGATCAGCCCGGGAACGCCTTTTCCTGATACACCTGATGTAGGCGTGATAATTACCAGCCTGGAACTTATACCTCTTGCATCCCCTGAATTTGAATCAGGTCCTCCCCGGGAGAAAGCCGTAGAACTCGCAAGGGTGACTGATCGAGGCATCAGGGAATCCGGCGCAATAGATTTAAAGAAGTTGTGCATTATTGAGGGCGAAAAGGTCTGGATGATTTTCATCGACATACATGTGCTGGATGATGGCGGTAATATAATGGATGCTGCTGCACTTGGTTCGATAGCTGCATTGCTTACAGCCACAATCCCGGCAGAGCGTTATGGACTGGGTGAAGATGCACCGTTGCCAATGAGAGATATACCGGTATCTGTAACTGCCGTGGATATAGGCGGCGGAATTCTATTTGATCCATCTCTTCAGGAGGAAAGGGTCGCAAACACAAAATTAACTGTGATCCCAAATCAGGAAGGCGCAATTGTCGGCATGCAGAAGAGCGGCAATGGATCATTATCACCGGATCAGATCAACCACATAGTAGAAGTGGCCTGTAAGAAGGCACAGGATATAAGAGAAAAATTCCTGGAGATTTAGGATTATGGCGAAAAAATATACCCGTAAAGGTCACAAGACCCGGTCAGCAGGCAGGTTTGGAGTCCGTTACGGTAGGAAGAACCGGAAACTGGTTGCCGATATCGAAGAACGTATGAGACAGGGATATAAATGCCCCAGGTGTGGTATTATTGCAATCCGCCGTACCGATACTGGTATCTGGAACTGCAAGAAATGTGATTATACCTTTGCAGGCGGTACATATGTACCAAAGACATCTGTTGGGCTTGTTGCAGCAAGGTCTGTCAAGAAGGCAACAGAACCTGATATGGTCTTTGAGGAACTGAAAGATATCATACCCGGGACCATTGAAGCTGAAGAGACCGGTGAGGAAGTGGAAACTGAAGTAGATGCTGTATCAGAAGTTGCAACTGATGTTCAAGCTGAAGTTGAAATGGATGAATAAGTAGATACATTAGTGGAAACAAAAATAGATACTACAGATACGTATATTGCAGACGATACATTGTAAAATATTAACAGGTGAACTGATAAATGGTATATTTCTGCACTCGTTGTAAGCGTCTGGTCGAGATCGACTATGAGGCTATGGGTATCCGATGTCCTTATTGCGGACACCGCATACTGATAAAACAAAGACCCACTCTGGTGAAAAGGGTGGAAGCAGTCTAACGTAAGGTTATTTGGCGGAGGGTACTTAGATACTCTCCATTTTTTTTATTTTTACCTTCGTAGGACTATTAAGGGGAGTTTGGTCTGGAAATTAAATCTGAGTTTCTTTTTGAAATGGATGGAGACGTTCAGGTAGTGTACCGGTCCCTCAAGCCTGAGCTGGAAGCTACTCATCAGCGCAGTGCCACAGAACTGGGTATACAGGATAACTCCCTGGTCCTAAGGATATGTTCTGAGGATATGGTATCCATGAGGGCTGCCTTGAACGGATGGCTGCGACTTATAAGGATAGCAGTTGAGATGAATGCGACAATAGAAAGTTAGAAGTACTATTGTGCCATGAATGAAATCAAATTGATATATGAATAGGTGAATTTTAATGAGCGGAGAATTACCACCACAGGTCCAGAACCAGATTGCCCAATTGCAGCAGGTACAGCAACAGGCACAGGCTTTGGCGCAGCAAAAGAACCAGTTAGAGATCATGGTAAAAGAGTCTGACATGGCTCTTGATGAACTTGGAAAAATAGATGAGGATGTAACTGTTTTTAAAAATATTGGCAACTTGATGATAAAAGCCGAAAAAGGCACTGTTATTGAGGATTTAAAGGAAAAGAAAGAAACCCTTGATCTTAGACTTCAGACAATTGTCAGGCAGGAAGAACGGATCCATAAGAGATTTACACAATTACAGGAACAACTCAAGACGTCTGTGGGTTCACCAGGAATGCATGCTGAATAAATTTCAGCTTTTTTAGGTATCAGACCATGGAAGTCGATGAGTTCGGTTTTTACAACCGGCTCCTGGATTATTCAAATATCCTATTTCTCTGTCACCGGAATGCAGATCCGGATGCAGTAGGAAGTGCCTATACGTTAGCTGAGGCTATGGGGGGAGTCGTAGGTGTGGTGGATGGATGCAACCGTGTTGGCAAGATGTTGATCAATGCACTTGAAATCAATGTGGTTGTAAATCCTGATCCTTCAAATTATGATTTTACTGTAGTTGTGGATACAAGTACACAGGCGCAGCTTAATGATACTAAGTTAACAAAATATGCTGTCGTGGACCATCATTCTACATGTTCAATAAAGGATGATGCTGAATTTTATATTCACAGGTGTGCCAGTTCTACTGCAGAAATTGTATTTGAAATAATCAAGAGTATGGATGCTCCTGTGATGAGGAAGTCTGCCATGTCCCTTGTTACCGGTATTATCACTGATACAGGTAATTTTAAATATGCTTCACCCCAGTCATTCAGGACATTGGCAGAGATCATAGAGACCAGCGGAGTGGAATATGGGGAAGTAGTGGATATATTGGCCTCCACGCCCCAGGATATCAGCATGAGGATAGCTATCCTGAAAGCGGCTATGAGGGCGCAGATCCAGCGGGTAGGTGAACATATCATTGCTATTAGCACTATAAGTTCTTTCGGCGGTACAGCGGCAGGTATATTGACCCATATCGGTGCAGATGTGTCTTTTGTCGGTGCAGAGAAAGATGGTGTTATCAGGATCAGCGGCCGGGCAAGACGCACTGCTATTGAGGATGGTGTGAACATGGGCCAGATCATGCATGATGTTAGTAAGGTGTATGGCGGTACGGGCGGGGGACATGATGGTGCCGCAGGGCTGGATGTGGATGGGGGAGATGTCCAGGAGATACTTAAAGGCTGTCTGGATATGGCTGTAGGGATTCTGCAACGGCATAAAACCTGACTTTCAGGCTTTTATACAGGTTGTCCTCAATTCAATTCAGGTTCTCCTTGATATGTTCCAATCTCTCGATCATGCTATCGCAATTTACAGGAGGAAATCCTCCAAGGACTATTCTGGTTGGCTCTCCTCAGGTATGCGTATCTACCACGAACAGGACTCTCTCGGTTCTCATAATCTCACCGCACCTTCTGAAATCGCGACTTTCCCTGCAAAGGCTTCCTTGCTCAAACTTATATGAAGTTGCCTGATCTGATTCATTCTTTAATCGCCACTAAAAATATCCTGTTAAATCTCAGTTCCATTTCTCCGTGATCATTTGCCTGCTGAACAAAAGCATCTCTCACTATCTCCTTAAAGGAATCTATATAACCTGCTTCAATCCCAACATCATAATAATCCTGATTTAAATAGCCCGCAGCAGCTCCTGATGAGAATATGTTGAAAACCTCTTCAGGTGTGTGTTTTGTTCGAACATTCTCTATTTTAGATAAAACCACTGTAAATCCATATTTCCCAAACAACTCACTGTATTCACCTGCTGTTTCAAGGAAAAACCAGGGTTCTTTAAAGTGAGTGAAAATGTCTTTTGTTCCTGGATCTTCTTTTACCTTTTCAATTGCTTCGATAAAATTGGGGCTATATACCTTTTTGGCCGGTGCCTGTACTCCAATTCTGCCGGCTTTGTGTAAAGCTGTGTAACAATTTTCAACTGCTTTTTGTGGATCTTTAAACCATTGTAAAACAGAATTGCAGAATATCACATCAAAGCAATCTTTATAGTCCATTTCCTCAGCACTTCTTATCTCAAAGCTTGTGTCAAAACCCCTGTTTTTCTCTATTGCCTCTTGGATCATCCCTTCTGAAGGATCAATTGCAATTACTTTACCGTCAGTTATCTCCCTTATCTTTCCTGTTAGATTGCCAGCGCCGCACCCCAGATCTAAAACATCATCACCGTTCCCGATCTCTAAAAGCTTTAGAAGTGTATCTGCTGCGGATTTTTGTACCAGGGAATATTCTTCATAGTTGGCAGCGATTTTTGAAAAATCAATCCTGCTCATACTTATTCAACCTGTGTTAATTTTGATCGCTTCCAGGTTCGACCCTCCCCTGGACATTTGCAAGTGACTCGAAATTATTTCGCACCGTTGTTGTATAAGTATGTTCTTCGCCCAGGAACTTATGGCATATTTCCAGCGCCCGTTCATAGTGCTCTTTTGCGCCCTGTAGATCTCCCATATCTTGCAGGACGCTGCCGAGGTTGTTGACACGGATGGCCACCTTAGGATGGTCAGGGCCATAGGTATTTTCGCCAATCTTCAGCGCCCGCTCGAAGTGTTGCTTTGCCTCCTGTAGGTCCCCCATATCTCGCAGAACGCCGCCGAGGTTATTGAAGTCGATGGCTACATTGGGATGGTCAGGGCCATAGGTATTTTCATCGATCTTCAACGCCCGCTCGAAGTGTTGCTTTGCCCCTGGTTGGTCTCCCAGAGCTTGCAGAACGCCGCCGAGGTTGTTGACGTCCCTGGCTACGTCGGGATGGTCAAGGCCATAGGTATTTTCATCGATCTTCAGCGCCCGCTCGAAGTGTTGCTTTGCCCCCAGTAGGTCTCCCAGAACTTGCAGGACGCCGCTGAGGTTGTTGACGATGGTGGCTACGTTGGGATGGTCAGGGCCATAGGTATTTTCGTTGATTTTCAGCGCCCGCTCAAAGTGTTGCTTTGCCCCCTGTAGGTCTCCCAGAGCTTGCAGGACGCTGCCGAGGTTGTTGACGATGGTGGCTACGTCGGGATGGTCAGAGCCATAGGTATTTTCGTTGATCTTCAGCGCCCGCTCAAAGTGTTGCTTTGCCCCTTGCATGTCTCCCATATCTTGCAGAACGAGGCCTAGGTTGTTGACGATGGTGGCTACAATAGGATGGTCAGGGCCACAGGTATTTTCGTTGATTTTCAGCGCCCGCTCAAAGTGTTTTTTTGCCCCCTGTAAGTCTCCCATATCTTGCAGGACGAGGCCAAGGTTGTTGACGCGGATGGCTACGTCGGGATGGTCAGGGCCATAGGTTTTTTCATCGATCTTCAGCGCCCGCTTGAAGTGTTGCTTTGCCCCCGGTAGGTCTCCCAGAGCTTGCAGAACGAGGCCGAGGTTGTTGATGATGGTGGCTATAATAGGATGGTCCTGGCCATATACTTTTTCAGCGAGAGTAAAAGCCCGTCTGAGGTAAACTTTAGCCTCAGCGAACTCGGCGCGTCCGCGTAAATACACGCCCGTTTGATTTAAAATTTGATAGGTTTTTTCAGGAGCTAACTCTCGCGCTTCGGCGTGAGCAGCCGTTGTCAGAGCATGAGGTAAAAGACGTGAGCACTGGTGCCATGTCCGTACGTCATCGCTCTCAAAGGGAAAGGCTGCACTCAATAGAGCTACTGCCGTCTCTGCGCATCTTTTCTCGTCGTCTTCTCTCAAACGGTCACGCACCACTGCCTGAACCAGCCTGTGGATTGACAGGAATTCGCCGTCTGCATCGATCAGCGAGTACCGCCTGAGGACCTTTATGGCTCGATTCATGGCCAGCCTGTCGGTGGCTGTCGTTGCAAGTGGCTCGGGGAGATGTTCTGCTCCCCCGCTTAACATCTCCATAGATATCTCGTCAGGAGCCAAAAAAGCGCAAAGGTTCAACAGATCTGCAGCCTCGGGAAATTCTTTGCTGACCTGCTCCATTGAAAGGGACCAGGTAGTAGCCACCGAACCGGGATATTCCGGCGGAGGAGTTTCATCATCCCATAGTTCCTTTCGCCGGGATTGGAAAAGTTCCTGATAATCTGTTAGTATGATTCCAGTCGTCTCAATGTAGGCACCTGCCTGCTCCAGAGCCAGAGGCAGGTCGCCCAGCTCGTCTGCGAGATCGTCCGCAGCCTTCTTAGTATCCTGCCCAGTGCGCTTGCAGAGAAAGTCGATTGACTCGGCTCGATCAAATATCTCGACTGGCAACAGTCTGGCTACACCGCTCCAGTACGGGTTGCGAGAAGTAATGATCAAGTGACCGGCACCTCCCTTAGGGAGGTAGTTGCGAATCTCTTTGGGGTCCTGTGTATTATCAAAGATGAGCAGCCATCCCGAATTATGCTCCAGCCAGCGCTTCACAGCTTTGACCATCTCTGTTTGGTCTGGGGAGGATTTCTCTGGCAGATCAAGACTGGCGGCAAGATCAGCGTAATCATCAGCCATCGCCACTGGCTCCTCAGACCGGATCCACCAGATAACCCTGTAATCAGTCTTATGGAGGTAGATGTACTCTACAACAAGTTGGGTCTTGCCCACACCACCCATGCCGGTTACAGCCTGTTTCCATGCGGCAGGTCCTCCTGAAGTGAGAGATAGCCTGAGATTTGATAGAATATCTTCGCGACCTGTGAAGTTTGGGTTGCGGTGATAAGGAACGTTCCAGACCAACGGCAGCAATCTCTGAATCTCCTCCAGTGTCGTGCCTTGCTGCTGCAACAGACTCTCAACGTTCTGCATCGGTGCCGGTGACGCCTGCATTTTCAGTTCGTCGTACTCCTGCTGGTAATGTGCGAGTGACTCACGCTGTCGTTCGATCTCCCTGCGGTATCTCGCAAGAGGACGGGGTTCTGTTTCGTACCGCAATTCGTCCTCGTACCCTTTTAGCAACTCCAGATCCTGACGGATGTTATCTTCAAGATCTCTCAGGCGTTTGTCATTTAGTTCTTCATTCATCCTTTACCTCGCACCCTTGCTGTTAAGCCCTCCCAGGCAGCTTTCAGGTTCAGTTCGCTCTTCAGTCCGACCTCGGTTTCGTATGATAGAATTAGCGGGATGATGGGGACTGAAACCTTGAGCTTATGACTCACATCAAGTTTCGGATCATCGACAATTTCTGACAGGTTCTTTGATTCGCTCACCACTTGTGAGTCATACATTCCCGTCTTGTTCTGTTTAATTTCAGATAGGGATTGTTGAACAGCGTTCAACGTTTCTTGAAGCTCGCTTTCCGGTACACGATTTACTTCCATTCCATCCAGTATACTCTGCACCGTAGCTAATTGATTTTGATCGAGCCGCTCAACGATCGCCGTGATGACGGTTTGCTCGCTGGCGTCGAAACGGGCCAGCAGAGTTTTGCGAAAATCCTTCAAGTCATCCTCTATGACTTTCTGACCTCCCAGGAGATCATCCAGTTTGGCGTCCATCTGGTGCAACATATCTGCAGTGTCCTGCATCTCTGCGGGCGGCCCGTCAGTCCCCTGCCTGCGCAGTTCATCGTACTCCTGCTGGTAATGGCTCAATGACTCCCGCTGCCGTTCGATCTCCCTGCGGTATCTCGCCAGCCGGCGGGGGTCTGTCTCGTACCGCAGTTCGTCCTCGTAATCTTCAAGCAAGTCCATATCCTTGCGGATATTGTTCGCAAGTTGTTGTGTTCGAAGTTCGATAAGCATTAGTTATCTCCTGTGAGCCGTCTCTTCCTGCTTCTGGACTATCCACTCTGCCCTGCCAGGCGCGTTTGAAGTGATTATAACCAGCATTGACATGATATTTAATCATAACTACTAAATCTCTATGCTTCCCGCTACGAGTATTTTAAATTTATTCTGATCATTTAAACTATAACGAACCGCAGATGAACGCAAATAAACGCAGAATTCGCATGCAGTATCCGCGTTTATCTGCGTTCATCCGCGGTTAACAGAACTGATTATTAAGTGTAACCAGAAAATAATAAAAAGTCTCCCCGCTATCGTTTGCTGGATCACGCTGCTCCAGTCTCTCTGTCCTGCTCCATTTCCGACTCATGCACACGTCCCCCATGCGGATACTCCTCCAGAGACATAAGCGGCGCCCCATCCCAATCCGGATAGGGACCGTGCGCCTCAAGTTCGTCTGCCACAAACTTCAAACCCAAACTCTCCAGCCGTTCTCTCGCAGGAATTCCGGTTTTCAGGTCGTATCCATGCATCCGGTAATACTCAGTAAGCATTCTGTCGTGTTCCTTCAACTCCTCTTCTCCCTGAGAAGTTCCCATCAATTCGACCCTTTGCGGCATACGGTCATGCTTCCTCGTTATCCCCTGCCTGATGTTGAAAGCCCTTTCAATGATGTATATCCTTTCAGCAGCTTCTTCCAGATGGCTTTGCGAAAATTCAAAACCAGTGGCTGTGGTCAGGAGTTTGCCAACACCCTCAAAAAGCGGATACCTATGAATGAGAGGCACGGTGGCGGCCCAGCTGATCACCGCTCCTTTGCACCGTCCTATCGCATCAGCTATCGCTGCAACCCTCTCACCGATGGTCAGTGCTCGAACAGGGTCATCGTGTACACCTGGCATAAACTCTCTATCCACGGGTTCTCGTACCAGTCCCTGGTCATTCTCGCCACTTGCCCAGACTCTTCCCCTGAGGTGGTCTGCGCCCCTTGTACTGGTTGCATGGGCAAGTGAAAAAATTCCCGGAGGGTGAAGACCACGGCTGAGTCCTTTGACATGATAGCAGTAATCCATCGCCCCTCTTCCGGTTATTTTTGCAAAGCTGTACATTCCCTCAGCTACCATGTTTCCGAACCCTTCTCTCGATACGATCTGGCGTATCAGCTCGATCTGGGAATCCCTGTCCTCCCAGTCCAGCGAAAGCCCGCCCGTATCCTTTCTGGTTATAATCCCCAGGTTGTATAGTTCTTTGACAAAGGCTATAGTATTACCAAGACCAATCACACACATTCCATGCTTATCCGCTAAGTTCTCCATCTCCATTATGGCTATGGGATCCTCGATTCCACAATTGGTCCCCAGGCAGTGTATGCACTCGAACTCAAGGGCAGAATTGATTTCACCGGCATACTCTCCTTCCGGGATCTGGTACGTGTTCTTACACCCAACCGGGCAGCCGTAGCAGGCGTATCTTCCGATTTCGTATTCCTTCCATGCCTCGGGTCTCAGGGCTCTGGGAACTTCATCACCTGAAAGATATTTCTCGAAATACCTCTTGCCAGGTTTCCAGTGCATCATACCGATATGCGAGCCGTATACTGCAATGACCTCACGCTGCACTTTGTCCTTCAGGAAGAACTGCCTGTCCTCCTTTGCAAGTTGTTTAAAGTCTTCGGGCCTTGCCAGTTCCACCTTCCCTGTTCCACGAACAGCTATCGCCTTAAGGTTCTTTGAGCCCCAGACAGCCCCGCTACCACGTGCTGCCGAAGCATGCTTATCGAACATGGTAGTTGCGAACCGGACCATGTTTTCCCCGGCCTGACCGATACAGGCTACCTTGACATCTTTGCCATGGATTTCTTTTAGGATATCGGTAGTTTCCCAGGTTGTTTTACCCCGAAGTTCGGAGGCATCCAGCAGTTCGACGTTTTCATCATCTATCCAGAGATAAGCTGGGTTTTTCGCCTTACCGGTTATCACGACCTGGTCATAGCCCGCGCGCTTGAGGAACGTCGGAAAATCCCCACCAGCATTCCCATCGCCTAATATCCCGCTGTATGGGGAAAGGGTGCTGACCTCTATCCTGCTTGAAAGGGGCAGGCCAGTGCCTGTAAGAGCACCGGGAGCAAGGCAAAGGACGTTTTCCGGACTTAAGGGGTCGATGCCCGGTTTCACCTCTTTGAACAGGGTAAGCGAGTTGAAGCCTCTTCCACCTATGAAGTTCTCAGCAACCGATTTGTCAAGTGGTTGCTTTGTTATCTTTTCAGCCGTGAGATCTATTCTTAGTATAGTTCCTCTCCATCCTGGCATGTTTTCCTCCCGATTTGTAATCTCTATGAAGCTAAACATATACGTTTATTTAAAATCCTTATGAATTCCCTACCAAACTCGTTTATGAGAATAACCCTATCATCTCACCCGTCATAATACTTACTCTACGACTGCTTCTGCACAGGTGACCCGCACGGCTCCGCTCCAGGCACACCCACAGCATAGGCCCGGTATTGCTGGCACAGCATTACACATCCACACCCATATAATCGTCAAGAGTAAGCAGTAAAACCCCATCCTTTTTTGCTGTCTTTTTCAGATTTTCAGTAAACCCGGATTTACTTATAAGACAAAAATACTCCTTTCGACCTGGTAGCCACTTCACATAACCGGCTTTTTCCTTGAGTTTATGGTAAATATCTATGCCGACCTTCTTGTCCTGCCATTTACATTCACAACACAGGATTTGCAGTGTATCGTTGTTCACTGCCGCTATGTCAATCTCATAGTCATTCTTCCCCTTAGCTGCCAGCGGGATTTTTCCCCATTGCCTGCCTATCTTATGAAAACTAAATGGCAGTTCACCATCTGAATTAAGATGTGTCAACATCTCTATGCTTATTTGCTCAAATGTTTCGCCAAGAAATGTGTTGTAATTTTTCCCAACGTCATCAATTGCCTGCATATAATCCCCCTGCTCCAATGAGTCCTTATGCGGCAGCACATACCTGAACCAGAAGCGCAGGAAATTGTCCTGGATGCGGTAGATGGTCTTTTTTGTTGTGGTTTTCTCTGTAACAGGATGTTCTTTTCTTACAAAACCCAGGCGTATAAGGGTGTCCAGGTAATATGGCAGGTCCTTTGCCTCCATGAACGACCTGTCGGCAATTTCCCCGGGCCTGGTGGCGCCCTTTGATATGGCAAAGAGGATGTTCATGAAAGTGGCAGGCTCACGCAGTTCTTCGCGCAGCAGGAATTCGCCCTCTGCATACAGTACGGCGTCCTTTGCGAACAGGTTGTGCCTGAGATTGTTTTGGAATGTGTCATTCGGATCAAAGAACTGCAGGTAAAATGGAACGCCTCCGGCTGCACCGTATATTTTCACCAGTTTGTCCTGGGATAATCCAGGGAAGAATTCGTGGATATGCCGAAACAGGATTGGCTGTACTTGTATCTGGCCTGTCCTTCTGCCATACAGTGGACTTGAATATGCGAGTGTGCTTTTCTCCATCATGGACACAGAGGAACCGCACAGTATGAGGTGGAATGGTCCGTCTTTTAGGATTTCATCGACTATCAACTGGAAGACTGAGGGGATTGAATCGTCCTGCTGGACCAGGTAGGAAAATTCATCGATAATTATTACCAGTTTTTCCTTGCGGGTCCATTTTGTCTTTATGTAATTGAACACTTCGTCAAATGTTTCCAGGGTGGGTTCGAAGTCCTCGAAAAAGTCTGCGGCTTTTTTCCTGAACCTGTAGAGGTTTGACCTGGTGCCCCTTCTGTCTGCCAGGAAGTAGATGTGGGGCTTATCTTGCTGGAAATTGTGTATAAGTTCTGTTTTACCGACCCGGCGGCGGCCGTAGATTACTGTGAATGAGAAGGCTTTGCTCTGGTAATCGAGGTTTAATGATGTGAGTTCTTCTGTGCGGTTGATAAATTTACGGAGCATGTTTATTATGATTTAGTTTCGTATAATTATATAGTTATCGGATGTTAATCATTATGATGGCAATCCGAATGTTGTTGGTAGGGAGGTTTCGGTATATTTAGATGAAATTTTTATCAGTTCTTGGTTGGGATAAATGAGGTAAGGATTCAGATAAAATCAAATAATTCTTTTTGGTCAAGTTCATGGATAAAACGATTGCAATCATCACTGAATTTTTTACGGCTTTTCCAATGGTCAGTAATGGAAATACTCCACACATCTTCACTATTTTTCAGATAATTACTTAATTGTTTTCTTTTACATTGACGAAGGATTGCTCTTACTTTTTCAACCAGTGTATTTTGTACATTCTTATCCAGATTATCCCAAATATCATCCATAACTTCTTCCGTCAAATTCCTAACCTTAAATTTATTTCTTCCAGTTATTGAACGTGACATCAGTGTAGTGAAAATAAACGGAGCAATTCTTTTAACTGGACTGCTATCTGTGAATTTTAGTATCAAAGGCGCTTTAGATTTAATTTCAACCGGTTCTGAAAATAAATCATTTAATTTAGGGTCTTTGAACGACCGCCCGTGGATTTGTTCAACAGTTTTATCCAAAATTACTTGTGGGTAATCTATCCCCTTCCTAGTCAATTTCTCTTTTAGATGTATTAGATTATCTCGTCCAAATATACCAACATCCAATTCTAAATTTTCTGAAGGAATGTCTATACCTTTCTCAATTAAGTGACGCACTTGGATTGAGTCATACCTGCTTAAATTACTCCCGATTTTAAACTTTCCACCTTTGCATTCTGCGAATAATCCCATATTCTCAGACATGAAAAGAATATCTGGATTAATAGAGTCAGGAACACCGATTATTGGTTCGATTCTTGAAAGTTTATACCCTGCTTTAAAAAGATGGTTTGGATATGATTCGAAATTGTAAGCAAGTCCTAATACTGCATTTATAATATCAAGATGATCAAAAGACTGATCCGTGTTCGTCAAAAATCATCACTCCTGGATCTAAATAATGTTGAATATTTGTATATAATCTAAAGACCATATTTCCACAAGCATTTTCTGGCAAATATAACCGACCATATTTTTGCATCAAATCCATGCTAAATTTATCACCTGTATGAACGTCCACTCCAGCAATTCTTAAGAAATCATCAGTCTGATCATGGATAACACCCCATAATTTGAAGGGGTGCGTCGAATTGATAATTTTTTCGGAGAGATGGTGGATATCATAATTTTTAGAGAATTTTATTTCAAATGGGCTTCCACTCACAACTTGACCACATGCTGATTTTGTTAAAGACATCCTGTTATTTTCAATCTCTTTCATTTTGGTACTATAATCATCTATGATTTTGTCAACAAAACGAATATGTTCTTCGATATCGGTTCCTTTATTCACCGTGATTTTACCATCGAAAAAAACCTCGTCTAAAAATTTGACTTTGTGATCATCTATATTAAGCACCCTAGTAGAGGTTTTTGTTGAAGGATAATTGTTCTCTTGTAATAACTTGAAAAGATTTTTTGATGGTTTTGTTCCTCTTGACCACAATCTCATGGTCAGTTGGGAAATATCATCTTCCCCTAATTCATCTTCGTCGAATATTTCTTGTTTGAATTTTATTGAGAAACCAACATTGACTAACGTACTTTCAATGTTATCTAGCATTTGATGAGGCATCCATAAACTATCGAGTAAAAGCAGGTTTGTGAATTTATCCATGAATTTATCAATCGTTTCACTGTTCTCCATATTGTACAATTTCCAGAATCTACCAAAAAACGTGTCTATATATATGACAAATCTTTGACTGTTATTGCGCACAATCAGGCCAAATAAGAATTTATCGTCGGTTGGTTTTATCTCTATATGATATCCATCGAATGTTAGTGGTATTTTGTCAATGCTGCAGTTTGATTCAATAATATTAGTTTTTACATTATACTCTGAATATTCTCCATGTTCTTCCAATGATCGGAGATTTGCGTCAATGGTCCTTTCCATTTGCTTATGAAGTTCACCCCTGGATTTTATCATTTTCTTGACCACCTATTAAACTAAAATAACATTTGAAAGATGAATATGCTTTATGTTTAAGATTTTATGTTCATGAGCTTTCTCTTCTTTCATCATGCATCTTGTACATAACATATATGTTTAACTTCTCGTTCATAATTCTTACCACCAATCTTCACCTCATTTGGGAAATAAAATTCTCTCCAGTATTGAACGGCGGGTCGATATAAATCAGATCAATCTGCCCCTCATACCCCTGCGCAAGCAGCGCCTGCATCACCAGCAGATTATCGCCCCATATAAGCCGGTTCGGCTGGCTGGAAATCTCATCCTCGCCAGAATCAAAGAAACTCGTCAGGTTGCCGGTCGCTTTATTCGGATACACTTCCTCTGCAGTCTGGAACTCAAGGTCTTTGGGCGAGGGTTCACGGCGCGGCTTGGATGCCCAGATAAGGCGGGCAGTATCTTTCTGGCGCTTTTTCTCACTGCGGAATTGTAGCCGTTCTTCCTGGACTGTGAATTCCGGGGAGGTTTCGGTATATTCGGATGACATTTTTATCAAACCTTAGATGAAAGTAATAAAAATATGCAGTTAACAAATTTCCTATATTGTTTATTACCAAGAAACTTACACCATAATTATGGTTTAATCATTAAATAAACTTACTGAGTTTCCGCAGTAAACAACCAGACGATTTAACCGAATCTTTGCGTCCTTTGCGTTCTTTGCGGTGAATTATTGTTAAAGACTATCCTCATGCTGTTGTTTTTCAAACTTTACATTTCAATTTTTAAAACCGCAAAGTTCGCAAAGAGCGCAAAGAAAAATTATACCTAATAAGTGAAAAAATGTAAAACTACCCTGGCATCTCACCCATGATAATACTCACCCTGCGCCGCCTTCTGCACAGGCGACCCGCACGGTTCAGCCCCAGGCACACCCACAGCATCAGCCCGGCACTGCTGGCACAGCCTGAACTGTGGCAGATACTTCTCAGCTAGTTTCCTGACCAGATTCAGGTCCTCGCAGGTCGGCGGCTCAGACCCCTCAAAATCATATAAAGGAATCAGCGGAATAATATTCATAATAACAGCCCCATGCTCAGCCGCCTTTTTGGCAATATCCTCGATCTCCTCCATATTAATATCAGGCAGCAGCACCGTATTGACCTTGACCACTAGCCCGGCCTCGGCAGCAGCCCTGATACCCTCCCACTGTTTCTCAAGTAAAAGTTCGGCAGCTTCCAGGCCCTTATAGGTCTTATCGTGGTACCGCACCCATTTGTATATCTTAGCAGCAGTCTCGGGATTGACAGCGTTCACAGTCACAGTCACACTATTAACACCCACAGCCTTCAACTCATCCACCTTCTCGCTCAACAGTAACCCGTTGGATGCAATACACTCGATAAGGTCAGGGTACTTCTCATTCACCAGGCGCAGGGTCTCAAAGGTAGCATCATTTGCCAGGGACTCGGCAGGGCCTGCAATACCCACCACCTTCAGGTTATCCATCTCCTTTACATACTTGTCCACCCGCTCCAGTGCCTCCTGCGGGTTAATGATCCCGCTGGTAACGCCGGGCCTGTGTTCGCATTTATCAATAGTGCGAATACAGTATCCGCACTGGATATTGCATTTGGGTGCCACTGGCAAGTGAATGCGCGCGGTCTTGAAATGCATCTTTTCATTGTAACATGGATGTACGCTTGTTAAGTGCGAGGATTTTGAACCTATATTGCCCCAGCGTTCTTCTTTCATATTTTGCAGCCTCTTCGGTTTCTATTGAAATGATTTAACTTAAACCCTCTGGATTATCATCTTGCGCACTTCTTTGGCATCGGCACGGCCTTTGGTCTTCTTCATCACCTGACCCATAAGGAAATTAACAGCTTCCTGCTTGCCATTCTGGTAATCCTCCACTGCCCCGGGATTCTCGGCAATAGCCTCTTCCACCGCCGCTGTCACAAGATCGCTGCCAGCCTTCAGCAGTCCCTTTGCCGCCACGACCTCATCAGGAGTGCCGCCCTCATCCAGTATCGTACGGATAACCTCAACACCACTTTGCTCTGTGATCTTATCCCCGGCCAGCAGTTTCACCAGCTGCACCATACTTGCGCTGGCAAATGCATCTATGCCAAGGTCCCTGTAATTGAGTTCACCCTTTAGTACATCAGCAATCCACACAGCAGCCAGTTTCGGGTCAACCTCTGCCGCCACTTGCTCATAAAAATCTGCCACCTGCTTCTCAGAGGTCAGGCTCTTTGCATGGTCATCAGTGATACTATAATGGGTTATGAACCTCTGCCGCCTGGCATCTGGCAGTTCAGGCAGGGTCTTAGCAATCCCTGGCGCCCAGTCAGCCACCTTCAACGACACCAGGTCAGCCTCAGGGAAATAGCGATAATCATGCGCTTCCTCCTTGGTCCTCAAGCTAACAGTTACACCCCTGGCCTCATCAAAGTGCCTGGTCTCCTGCACCACCTTACCGCCCCGGCGCAACAGGTTTTTCTGCCGCACGATCTCGAACAGCAGCGCCCGCTCCGCACCCTTGTGGCTGCTGATATTCTTCACCTCTGAGCGGCTGCCGCCGGACAGTGAGATATTAGCATCCACCCTCATAGAGCCCTCAAGTGTGGTATCTACCACATCCAGGTATCCCAGAATATTGCGCAGCTTATCCAGGAACCGGCGCGCCTCTTTCGGGCTCCTTATGTCGGGTTCGGTCACAATCTCAAGCAGTGCCACGCCGCTGCGGTTATAATCGATCAGTGTGTACTTTGAGCGCTCGATACTGCCGCCCTCATGCACCAGCCGGCCCGGGTCCTCTTCCATATGGGCCCGGTTGATGCGGACACGGACCTCGCCATCCTCGCCCTCGATATTAATGTAGCCGCTTGAGGCGATCGGGTAATCGTACTGGGTGATCTGGAACCCCTTTGGCAGGTCAGGATAGTAGTAGTTCTTCCTGTAGAACTGGGTATGCTCCTCAATGGAACAGTTCAGTGCCAGACCCACCTTTATGGAATATTCCACAGCCTTACGGTTTATTACAGGCAGCGACCCTGGCAGTCCCAGGCACACGGGACAGGTATGGGTGTTGGGCCCGTCGTCGTGGTAGTCCAGAGGGCAGCCGCAGAATATCTTGGTATTGAGCTTGTTCAACTGCACATGTATCTCAAGCCCTATCATCACACCGGTCTCATCCAGGTATGGACGCAATTTCAGGCTTTCCTCCCGCATCTATACCACCTCCGGCGCTTTTGTGTGGAAATTAGTGTTCTGCTCGAACGTATAGGCGGTCCTGATTATGGTCTTTTCATCAAAGTGCTTCCCCATTATCTGCAACCCGATCGGCAGCCCGTTCGAAAAACCGCATGGCAGTGAGACCGACGGCACGCCAGAGAGGTTCACAGGCACAGTGTTCACATCTGCCATATAAAGGGTCAGTGGGTCGCTTATCTTCTCGCCCAGTTTAAATGCGGGTGTGGGCATAGTAGGTGCGATAAGCACATCCGTACTTTTCAGCGCCCGCTCGAAGTCCTGTTTGATAAGTGTCCTGACCTTCAGGGCCTTGAGGTAATACTTGTCCATGTACCCTGCCGACAGCGCATATGTACCCAGGAGGATGCGCCGTTTCACTTCCTCGCCAAACCCTTGTGCCCGTATCTCGCTGTATGTAGTATGCCAGTCGTGGTCCTTTTCCAGGCGCAGCCCGTAGCGCATACCGTCGAACCGGGCCAGGTTTGAAGATGCCTCGCTCATGGCAATGACATAATAAGCAGCCAGGGCGTACTTTGTGCGCGGCATCTCCACTTCCTGCCACGATGCTCCCAGGTCTTCCAGCCTGTGCACGCTGTCCCAGACCGACTTTTCCACGGCCTGGTCTAACCCATCGCCAAAGTATTCCTTTGGTACGCCAATGGTAAGTCCCTTTACATCGTCAACCAGTGCTTTTGTATAATCCTTCTCGCCAGGTACGGACGTGGAATCCCGCTGGTCATGTCCGGCGATCACATTGAACAGCAGCGTCATATCTGCCACATTGGAAGCAATGGGTCCTATCTGCTCCAGGCTGTTGGCATATGAGATCAAGCCGTACCTGGATATCACGCCGTAAGTGGGTTTTAGCCCCACCACGCCGCAAAATGATGCCGGGCACCTGACAGACCCGCCCGTATCAGAACCAAGGGCCAGCGGCACTTCACCTGCTGCTATCGTTGCCGCACTGCCACCTGATGAGCCGCCGGGCACCGTTTCTGTGTTCCAGGGATTAAGTGTAGGGCCGTAATGACTGGTCTCTGTGGATGTCCCCATAGCGAATTCGTCCATGTTCACCTTGCCCACGATAACAGCCCCCGCCTCTTTCAGGCGCTCAATTACATGGGCATCATATGGAGGCACATAGCCGCCAAGAATCCTGGATGCGCATGTGGTCTGAATACCTTTTGTCGAAATATTATCCTTGATGGCAATGGGTACGCCTGCCAGCGGGCTGGTGTGCCCTTCGGTCTCCCCGGCCACCTCGAGAGCAGACTCCTTTGCCACGGTGATGAATGTATTGAACTTGCTGGCCTCAATCCTGTCAATGCACTGGCTTACAACTTCTTCGGCTGACGAATCCTGTATTGCTTCCAGGGTTTGTGATACTGTGATCATTTCACTTACCTCATATTATCCTGGGGGCCTTGAAGTAGCCATCCTGTGTTCTGGGTGCATTGCCAGTGGCTTTTTCCTGGGTGAGGCAATCAGTGACCTCGTCATCCCTGAACACATTGTTCATTTCCAGCACATGGTATGTGGGCTCAACTTCTTTTGTGTCCACCTCATCCAGCTGCCCGAAATAATCAAGTACAGAGTTCAACTGGTCCGCATATCCCTCAAGCTGCTCCTCTTCCATTTTCAGCCTGGCAAGCCAGCCAATATGTTCCACGTCCTTGGTTGATATCATGATGTTACATCCAGTTTTATGTATCCACTTCAAAAAGCATGGTATTTTGACCGGATTTACAGGATTTACAGGATGTTGACGTTGCGGTATATCCTGTCGATCCTGTTAATCCTGTCTAATAATTTTTAAATCACCCTTAGATTTGAAGTGGATACAGTTTTATCCTGTTTTCCTTTGCAACCGAATAAAGATATTTTCTTATATAGCCTTTGTCTTGCTTCCTGAACCCTGCCTGCCTGGCAAGCTTGCCCATTGCCGCCCATACCCCGCTGCCATACTGCATGGCCTTCTTGTCCCGCCATGCAATCTCGGCCGGTACAACACTTTCCGCGGCCCTGCGCAGGATGTATTTGCCGACCAGTTTGCCATCAAACTCCCTGACCTTTAATACAGCCGGGATGGAAAGGGCCAGTTCAACCACATCAGGGTCAAGAAACGGGGCTGCCAGTTTTATTCCCGCTGCCTCTGCCACGGTATTGTCCCGCAGGATATCCCGGCGGGGTAGTCGTGATACGTCTGCGACAATGGCTTCATGCAGGGAAGCCGTGCTCTTTTTTATTATCTCCTTATACCTGTGATATCCTCCGAACAGTTCGTCAGCCCCCTGCCCGGCCAGTAGCAGGTTAATATTTCTGCTCTTAGCCTTAGTGCTGGCAATATACAGTGGCACACCCAGTGAGATAGCCATGGGGTCTGCGGTTTCCAGGGCCTCCATGACTCGGGGAATGGTCGATTCAACATCATCAAGGTCGATTATCTTAAGAATGAGATTGTTCTCCATACCCAATAATTGTGCAGCATCCGGTGCCCATTTCACATCATTTGAGCCTGAAAAGCCAACTGTAATAAGTGTTATACCAGGTACATGCCTGGCAGCCAGTGCTGTTATCAGTGAACTATCCACTCCTCCTGAAAATAACACGGCACAATCGGGTGTAAGGTTTTTTTTTACACTCTTCGACAGGGTGGTGATGATCATCTCACATGCTGCAGTCTCGTCTTTGGTATCGTCTTTGGTAATGTCTGACCTTGTGTGCATTGGAACCTTCTATGTCATGAGTAATAAAATATGTTTTTACAGGATATGATCTGACCATTTTGAACTTTGAATCAATCTGTGACCCGACAAAAACCTTTATCACCCACACCCCACATAAATCCTCTCAGCAACCATGAACAAAAAACTCTACGTTCCCCACCCCGGACACTTCGACGGCCTCCAGCAAATGCTGGAAAGCTCAGATGATATCTATTCCATCTATATGGCAGGTTCGCCCGACTACATAGGCACGGGCAGGGTCAACCTGGGCCATGCCGGACTGGAAGAAGTCGCCAGGCATACCGAATACTGCCACAGTAACGATGTAAAGATCGAGATGGTACTGAACAGTTCATGCATGGGCGGCCAGCAGCTTACTACGGAAGGATATAACCTCATACACTGGTACATCGCAAACCTTGAGGACATTGGCGTGGATACCGTAGTAGTAGCAGACCCGTACCTGATAGAGATGATCGCCAATGAGTTCAACATCCCGGTGGTGGTCAGCGTACTGGCATTTGTTGACAGCCCACAGAAGGCAGAGTTCTTCGAGCAACTGGGAGCCTCGTCCATTGTGATAGACTCCAACGTGAACCGTCATTTCGATGTGCTTGAAGCCATCAGGGATGCAGTGGACTGTGAACTAAAACTCCTTGTGAACGAAGGCTGCCTGTACCGATGCCCGTTTAGGTATGCCCATTTCAACTTCTTCTCCCACGTAAACGGCCCGCCTCCCCGGCCTAATGTGCAGGACGACTATTATTACCACAAATGCCTGACCCTGCGCATCAATGATCCATCCCTGATCCTGAAATCACCTTTCATCAGACCTGAGGATCTAAAGGAATATGCCCACATCACAGATGTATTCAAGATAGGCGGACGCTCACATTTCATTAACTGGATACTGAACTGTGTCAATGCTTATGCCGATGAGAGCTACGACGGAAACCTGATGGACCTGATGGACTGCCCCAAAGACCTGGTCGATCTGTTCAATATCCCGAATAAAGCACTGGACGGGGCCATCGAGCAATGGAAAAAGCACAGCACGGTCTGCCATACATGTGGTTACTGCCAGCGCAAGATATCAGAGATTGCGCAAGTGTATGACCATAAGGGCACTACTGATGAGAAACTGGTACAGTGGAACACTATAACAAAAAAAGGAATTGAAACCTGATGAAGCCGGAAGAACTTTTAAGGACACGTGCCGACCTGGAGGACGGCATCAGGCGGCTGATCGGCCGCGCAGTAATGGTGATCGAACTTGACATTTTTGCCCTGCCATGCGGTTGTTCCGGATATACCGCAAATATGAGGGGATTCCAAGTGGACGACCTTGAGGTATTCGAAGAACATATCCTGAAACTGCTGGAAAGTACAGCTGAAGCTGTAGGTTCTCCTTCAAATTTTGTATTTGCCAGGATAATCCCGGGCACGCAGGAAATTGCTTCTGTGAACGTGCGCAACCTGTGCCCGCGCTGCTATTCTGATTTTGCATCAACATCAGGCAAGCGGCCGAGACCGGATATTTTTATTCTGCGCCTAAATAGGCGTAAGAAGTAGTTCGAAAACCTAATATAACATAAGTATTATTCATTATAAATTAACCATTGGTGATTATAATGGATGAGCTTATGGAATACAAATGTGTGGAATGCCTACGCTACGATCCTGCTGAGGATATGTGTGAAATCCATTACTGGATCGACCCCTATGAAAGTGCATGCGGGTTATTCATTCTGGCCCCGGATTGACCAAAATGAAAATGCATGCAGGTTATTCATACCAACCTCCGATTGATCTTGCGATCATCCCGAAATACGAATCCTGTGGATTGCTTTACTGACAGTTGTTTTCCTATGAAAACATCGTATCTATCTGTTCCAGTTTATTATTCAGAATTGTATCAATAGTATCGCTGACGTCTTCGATACAGGTGAAATTGTCGTACTTCCTTTCCAGTCGCTTTTCCCAGTTATCCTTTACCAGGAATAATACCCTGCCATATTCTTTCAACAACCCAAACCTTTTTTGTTCAAATACTTTTGCCGTTCTGGCATTCCCGAAAATATCCATATATATTTGCTTAGAACTTTCTGCATCAATGGTTTTTCCAGGCAATTCATTAAGCACCTTACGATAATAATCCATAACCAAAGTGTTAACAGCGTCGAAGTCATTTATCAAATCCCAAATCTTTAAGACGATCTGTTCAGCTTCAATATTTCTCGGGGTCTCGTATTCTTCTTTCAGGACATTTGCCCCTGACTGATTCTTTTTCATGTAGAAATGAGGTGTTTTCCATTCTGTCTGGAAATCAGCAGCAAACCGTGCAAGCCGTTCAAAGTAAAAATCCATCTCAAAGATATTATCAGGTACACTGCACATCTTCTCTTTTAATAAAATTGATGGTTTTGCAGTGAATTCAGAATCTACATACGGTTTTAATAGGATTTTACCATCCATGTCTTGCAACTTGGCATAGTTTGTATGCCATACTTCCCAGAACTTTTTTGACTTTGCAGCTTTTTCTTGTATGAATATGAAACTTTTCTCCTTGTCAGTCACCAAGCCCTTTGGGATCAGCAAATTGTCAATGAGGTCATCGAAAAATGCTGCCTCTTGCTGCAATTGTATTTTTTTCTGTTCCTGGCGCTCTTTTTCAGCTTCTTTTCGCCTTGGGTTGCCATTCAGGTAACCCGGGGCATTAGCCGAACTTCCATCTACTACAGCCTCTGCGATCTCTGATGCGGTTTTTTCACTGTTCATTTCATTATCACCTATCTGGAATTTATCACTATTAATTATATTTAATATAAATCAATCTAATGCCATTATAAAAAACCCGAGTGAACATTGATGTTTACTTTCGTAGCATTAATAAGGAAGTAGTTCAAATATATTATCCTGGTAGAAATGGAACGACGAAATATTACGCTTGAAAAAAAGCATCTGGATATTCTATCTCCCCTCCTTGAAAAGAACGAGGGGAACATAAGTGCAAGCATCAGGGAGATCATTGAGTTCGCAGACATGATGATCAAAAGCCATGGCAGCCTTGAGAACGCCATCGATGATGCAGTATCCAGTGAGAAGATAGAGAACCAGCGAGTTTTAGTTGACAAACTTGTCTGGCAGTGGTTACTTGGGAACAGCCAGGGGATACTTCCGGAAAAGGGCATTGTTAAGGGGCTTTTTGAGCCAGTACCTTACCCATATATTGATAATCTCGTGGACCAGGTCAATGACCTGTGTACAAGGTTGGGGTGGAGGACAAAAACAAGGTTCGAGCCATCTTCAACATATATCCTTTCAGGTGGGAGCGAGGGGCAGCGTGCGCTCATCCTGAAATTGATCTGCCTGTTCATAGCGGATTATAATATCGGTATTGAACACATTTCCAACCGGTACTCTGAGAGCAGGATCAGTTTCATTGAAAGAAACAATGCCAGTGAGGCTTACAGGGACTGCCTGGTACATCTTGGTGACCTGGGCACAACCATCCAAGAGATCCGAACAAAACAAGAATTCTGGAAAACCCTGGTCGGCACTCACATTAATACTAACTACCAGATGGTGACGATCCACAGGAAGAATTACGAGAAGCTGATGTCCGGCCAGGCGACTGATGATACTGATCTGTTCTCGGTCTATACTGGACTGCCCAGGCGGGACATTAACCTGCAGGCACTCCTGCCAATGATAAAATCCGTATTTGAAACCTCACGGATTGTTGACAGGATCGATATTGACCAGGACCAGCTCACGATATTCCATTCATACTCAAATAAGGAGGTCATCGAATCCATAACCGAAACACTGGTGAACATACTGGAAATGAACGGTTATCATTATGAAGCTGTTGAAGTCTCAAGTCTAATAGTCCTGCAGCATAAGCGGGAGATTGAAGGAAGAATTTCTGAACTGGTGGACAGCCTTGTGAGTTCAAGAGGCGGGTTTGACCATGAACTGATGGCCTTTTTAATTTTCCTTGACGGAATAAAGGATAAAAAGGAGATATGTACTACAGTTGAAAAACTGGGAATACGAATGGGTGAACAGATAATCAAGGAATATGAAAGGGAATTTGATATTAGTGAGTGGGATCTGGAAACATTTAAAACGGCATTCTCTGATATTGATTTAAAACTTGCCCGTGAATCAGACCTGGAACTGATCGACCCTAATGTGATGCATTATGTGGTCACCAAATGCCAGTTCGTGCACCCTCATGGTAAATTCAATATTCACCTATGTAATATTACCCACAGTTTGCTAAAAGGTGCTACTGACTACGTATTCAAGGGCGATGCAGTGATAAAATCCAAAAAGACAATCGGGAGAGGGGATGATCTTTGTGAGTTCTACATTGTACTTCCGACAAAATTAACTATGCCTTCCAGCAGATCGTATGACCTGTAAAATGTAATTGTAATTGATCATAGTGCTCTGAATTTTAAGACACAGATTACACTGATTACACAGATTGATAGTGGTTGTGAAAATCAGTGTAATCTGTGAAATCTGTGTCTACATTAATCTTGCATTTGACCATACTTTTTGAAGTGGATACCTCAACTCACTCTATTTGATCACATCAACCAGGGCCACCCTCTCCAGCACCAGTTCAGGTATCTTTCCCTCACCTACAGCATCCAGTTCATCACGAGTTATATTAAAGAATTCCAGTAAGCTGTCCTGCTTGGCCTTTGAATATTCCAGTACTGCAGGGTCAACGGTATCCAGCACTTCATTTACTTCACTAATAGCACCGTCCACCCCGTTGTTACCTGTCACTACCACAGCTACACGGTTATCCCCTGTTTTTACACCCATGCCCAGTGCCCGCCCTATCTGGAGGTTGCCCGAAGCATACAGCATTATCTCCATTCCAAGGTTATTTGCAGTGTTCCTGCCCGATCCAAATGACCTTATGGCCTTCCCTACTGCGAACATCAAGTGCCGGCTGCCTGATACCAACTCAGCGTTCAATGCCTGCACAGTTACATTGTGAGTGCTTCCGATGTCTGAGAGTTGTTTGAGAAATCTGTCCAGGTCTGTGATATTGACCGACCCGCCCATTATTTGGATATTCATTATGTAGATACTAACCTTTGAAATAAAAAGAATATCGGTATACTACAAAAGAGTATTATGCCATAATGTCCCTTCTGGAAAAGGTGAAGATATGCCCAAAAGAGAGGACATCCACAAAGTACTAATTATAGGGTCAGGACCGATCGTTATCGGCCAGGCCGCTGAATTTGACTATTCTGGCACCCAGGCCTGCAAAGCGCTGCGCCAGCTTGGGTTTGAGATCGTGCTCGTCAATTCCAACCCTGCCACTATCATGACCGATCCCGGCATGGCTGATATTACTTATATCGAGCCGCTGAATATCGAAACCCTGGAGAAGATCATAGACAAGGAGCGCCCTGACGCCCTGCTGCCAAACCTGGGCGGCCAGAAAGGGCTGAACCTGTCCTTTGAACTTTATGAGAAGGGCATACTTGAAAAATATGGCATCGAACTCATAGGGGTACAGGCCGACGCCATCAGGCGCGGCGAGGACCGCACCATTTTCAAGGAGACCATGGACAGTGTTGGTGTGGAGACTGCACGCAGTGAGACCACCTTCAGCATAGAAGGAGCTGAAAAGATAGCGAAAGATATCGGCTATCCTGTGGTCATCCGGCCTGCTTACACCATGGGCGGGACAGGCGGGGGGTTCGCCTATAACGTGGATGAACTGCGCACCATTGGTGCCAGGGGCATATCAGCCAGCCTCATCGGGCAGATACTTGTGGAGGAATCTGTACTGGGCTGGGAGGAACTGGAACTTGAAGTGGTAAGGGATGCAAACGGTAACAAAATAACTGTCTGTTTTATTGAGAACATCGATGCCATGGGCGTGCATACAGGCGACAGCTTCTGCTCTGCACCCATGCTCACCATCGATGAAACATTACAGGAAAGGCTGCAGGACTATTCGTACCGCATTGTGGATGCGATCGGAGTGACAGGCGGCACCAATATCCAGTTCGCCCACGACCCCGAGACCGGCCGCATAGTCGTGATCGAGATCAATCCACGTACATCACGCTCATCTGCCCTGGCTTCTAAAGCCACAGGGTTTCCCATAGCACTGGTGTCTGCAAAACTGGCAGGTGGCCTGCTGCTGGAAGATATTCCATACTGGCGCGACGGCACACTGGACAGGTACACACCGTCCGGTGAATATGTGGTTATAAAGTTCGCACGCTGGGCCTTCGAGAAATTCCCCGGCTCCATTGACCAACTTGGTACACAGATGCGTGCTGTTGGCGAGGCCATGAGCATTGGCAAGAATTACAAAGAAGCATTCCAGAAAGCCATCCGCTCCCTTGAGACCGGGCGCTACGGACTGGGATTTGCCAAAAACTTCAACGACCTATCACTGGATGAGTTGCGAAAACTACTGGTAGAGCCTTCATCCGAACGCCAGTTCATCATTTACGAAGCACTTCGAAAAGGGATGCCTGTGGATGAATTGTTCAGGATAACGCATATCAAGCACTGGTTCTTAGAGCAAATGAAGGAACTGGTGGAACTGGAAGAAAATGTCCTGAAGTACAAAGGCAGCAAGCTGCCGGATGAACTGCTCATCCAGGCCAAGAAAGATGGTTTTTCTGATAAGTACCTGGGCCAGATATTGGGTGTACCAGAACAACAGATACGAGAGCAGCGCTTATCCCTCGGCCTGCGCCAGGCATGGAACATCGTGCCCGTGAGCGGAGCAGAGGATGCAGCCTATTACTACTCTACATACAATGCCAACGATGAGGTGCCTGTATCTGACAAAAAGAAGATCATGATCATCGGCGGCGGGCCCAATCGAATAGGACAGGGTATAGAGTTCGACTATACCTGCGTGCACGCCGCTTTCACACTGCGCGAACTTGGGTTTGAGTCCATTATGGTCAACTGCAACCCTGAAACAGTGTCTACCGACTACGACACTTCTGATAAGCTGTACTTTGAACCTGTTACCGTAGAGGATGTACTGAGCATCTATGAAAAGGAAAAACCAATCGGGGCAATCGTGCAGTTCGGCGGCCAGACACCATTGAACATTGCTGCAGAACTTGAAGCGTCAGGCGTGAACATCCTGGGAACGTCGGTCAGGAGCATTGACCTGGCAGAAGACCGTGAGCGGTTTGCAGACATTATCAGGAATCTGGAGATACCTATGCCGGAGCCCGGTACTGCCAGATCACTTGAAGAAGCACTGGATGTTGCAGGGCGAATAGGTTATCCACTGATCGTACGTCCCTCGTATGTGCTTGGCGGGCGCGGTATGGAGATCGTATATGACGATGAAATGCTTGAAAAATACGTTGCCGGGGCTATTGAGATAACACCAGAAAAACCAATGCTTATAGACAAGTTCCTTGAGGATGCGCTGGAATGTGAAGTGGATGCGATATCTGACGGTACTGATGTTTTTATCCCGTCGATCATGGAACACATCGAACTTGCCGGAATCCACTCGGGTGATAGTGCATGTGTATTGCCTCCTGTAGGTATCTCAGAGGAACATATGGAGACCCTTAAAGAATACACGCGCCGTATAGCCACAAAACTGAAGGTTGTGGGACTTATGAATATCCAGTATGCCATCAAGGATGATGTTGTTTATATCCTGGAAGCAAACCCTAGGGCTTCACGTACTGTGCCATTAGTGTCCAAGGTTACAGGCGTATCAATGGCACAAATTGCGACACAGGTCATGCTTGGTGCTAAACTGGCAGATATGGACACCCACCTGCGTACTTACCCGCATTTCGGTGTCAAGGAGACTGTATTCCCGTTCAATATGTTCCCTGAGGTTGATCCCGTACTCGGGCCTGAGATGCGCTCTACAGGTGAGGTGCTGGGTATGGCAGATTCATTTGAGATTGCTTTTTTCAAGTCCCAGGTTGCTGCAGGGTCTTCATTACCCCTTGAAGGAACCGCACTTATCACTGTAGCGTCCAGTGACAGGCAGCGTGCGCTTATTGTGGGCAGGGAACTGTTTTCAATGGGATTTACGATACTTGCCACGAAAGGCACAGCCGGTTTTTTTAAGGAAAACGGGATAGAATGTGAAGTTATCAAGAAAATGCATGAGGGGCGGCCAAATATTGTTGATGCAATGCATAACCGGGAGATACAGTTCGTACTGAACACGCCTATCGGTAAGGAGGGTGTTTACGAGGACAGCTATATTCGTAAATCTGCCATCAAGTACAATATCCCTTACCATACTACCACTGCTGCTGCCCTGGCTGCTGCAATGGGTATCAGGGCGGCACGGGAAAACCTGATCGATGTCAGGTCGGTACAGTCCTATCATCGTGATGTTGATTAGGGTCTGGCGGTTCTAAATTGCTGAGTAATGGTACTAAAATAAAATGTTGAGCAATAGTACTATAAACCAGTAGATAGTAAAGAAGCCTTGTCAATTAATCTTTAAACCTCATCAGGATTCACGTATTCTCATGAGCGGATTTCTGTATTAGTTGATATAAACAACAATGGATGAGAATAAATGGAACGAAGAGGTTTTGAAAGTAAAGGCGGTTTTGGCCCAAGGGAAATGCATAAAGCTACATGTGCCGATTGTGGTCAGGAAACTGAAGTGCCTTTTGTACCCGATCCTGATAGACCGGTGTACTGCAGAGAGTGCTATAAAAACCATAGACCGAAGAGATATTAATTCTGAAGTTTATAGTCATACACTTTGTGTTTGTCCGGAGTATACCGGATAATTAACACGATTTAAACAAAGTTAAAATATGTGCAGTTGAGTTAGGATTTCTATCTTTAACCTGCACGATTATTTTTTTTTTAAACGCTTACTCATTTACTTCAAGTTATAATATATCACACCATATTAATAATTATGGAGTGGATGAGTAAGCGTTTAGTATAAATATAATCTTTTAGAAACTTAATAAGCTGCCAGGGGGAATTCTTATAGAAGATAGGACAACCAAGAAAGAGCGGTTGGTTAAGAGCAAGACCGACCATGTGATATGGGGAGTCTGCGGGGGTCTTGCAGAGTATTTCAAGGTAGACTCGGTGATCGTAAGACTGGCATTTGTAGTGCTTGTGCTTATTGATGGAATTGGCATTTTGCTGTATATTATTTTAGCCATCATAATGCCGGTAGAAGAGCAGGCAGACCTGCCGCAAAAAGATGTAATCGAACAAAATGTACAGGATATGGCCGAACAGGTGAAAGGGACTGTTGAGAAGATGGAAAATGAGACACCCACACAGCAAAAAACCCAACATGCCCAGTGGCTGGGTGTAATCCTGATACTGCTGGGTGCTTATTTCCTGCTGGAAAGTCTTCACCTTTTAAGTTGGGTGCGTTCCGATCTTTTCTGGTCTTTGCTATTGATATTGATCGGTATAGGACTGCTCTTTAAACGCGCGGTGAGATGAATGAATCAGCGAACCGGGATCCTGGGTCCTTTAATCCTGGTTATGATCGGCCTATTACTGCTGTTGAATAACTTGGGAATGCTCCCGCTGGGATTGTGGGGTACAGTATGGCGTTTCTGGCCTGTGATCCTTATTCTTATCGGCCTGGACGTTCTGGCAACACACAGTGATTCTCAAAGCAAATACATCCTGTTTGTCCTGCTGGGGATCGTCATAGTCATAGGAGTCACTGCAATTGCATATTCCTGGCCTGTCGGGCACCAGGCAGAAGACTTGAATGACAAGGACATGAGCGGTGCTGATCATCACGGTATGGTTCGGGTATTCGTCGATCTGAGCGATGCCAATTTCAGTGGTGCCCGAATGGAGGATTCCAGATTGATTTTTGCAGATATGAATCGGGCGAACCTGGAAGGTGCTGACCTGGAGGGGGCCGTCCTGGTCTTTGTAGATCTGAGTAATGCCAACCTAAAGAATATGGACGTCGGGGGTGCCAAATTCATATTTGTGGAAATGGGCAATGCCGAACTGGAAGGCACTGATATTCAAACAGCCGACCTGATTTTTACTGCAGGTAATTGAACGGTAAATGGTTCATTCTATAGTGAATAAAGAACCGCAGATAGATGCAGATGCACCCGGTGCAAGTTAAGAATTTTATAGTACCCAGAAGCCATACGAAAGAAAATACATTTGCAATCCTTATACTTATCTCACATTAAATATTTTTTTTAAATAATTATTGTTGGCATCGAAGTGTTTACTATCATTCAGCACTATTAGAATTTGAGGTATGAAAGTAGAATGGTACATGAGATTATTCAGGCACAGTGTCCCAATTGTTCACCACATGAACCTGTGCCCCACGATATATTGAAAGAAAAACCTGACATATTGATAAAATGTACACTGTGTGGTACAATCCATCCTTATTACTCAGAAAAAAAGAAGAAAACAAATATCAGGGTAGTTATCAGTGCAGGCGATAGCTCCACTACAAGTACAATTGTCCAGGAAAGTGATGAGATCATATCCGTGGATGATGAGTTCATAGTGGAAAGCGGACCCGAAGGCGAAGCCAGTTTTGTGCTGGTCACATCAATTGAATCAGGCGACAAACGGGTAAATAGTGCCAGGGCCGATGAGATCGATACAATATGGACCCGCCATACGGATACAGTCACGACCAAGATATCCATCACGCGAGGCTGGCAGACAGAATCTATTGAAATGGAAGTGCCTGGTGAACGGGAGTTCACAATCGGGGAAATGTTGTCTTCAGGATCTAACAGGTTCGTAATAAAAAAGATAAAGGTACGCGATGGGCAATTCTTTAAAAGGAACGGGGAATGTGTTATGGCAAAATACATCAAACGTATCTTTGCCGACTCCTCAGAACGGATGGAATGGTTAAGGGATTACAAAAAGACCGGTAAAAAAAGACCTGGTAAACCCCGTTTTGGCGGACCTTTAATCAAACCACGGGGGCCTTCAACATGGACTTTGAAAAGGAAAGAAGGCAACTAATAAATGGATTAAGATCAAGGTATCCGGAAATCCGGGACAGGGTTCTTGATGCAATGGTACGTGTGCCCAGGCACAGTTTCATGCATGAAAGTGAGCAGAGGTTCGCATATGCGGACAATCCGCTTTCGATAGGGGAGGGACAGACCATATCCGCACCACATATGGTTGCCATAATGTGTAACCTGCTGGAGCTTGAGCCCGGGCAGAAAGTGCTGGAAGTGGGAGGGGGTTGTGGATATCATGCTGCTGTCATGGCCGAACTGGTCCGTCCGGGCGGACATGTATATACAATTGAACGTATCCCATCACTGGCCGCGTTTGCAAGAAAAAACCTGGCCAATGCCGGATATGAAGATGTAACTGTCATAATCGAGGACGGCAGCGAGGGATTGCCCGCACTTGCTCCTTTTGACAGGATATCTGTGGCGTGTTCTGCGCCTGAAGTGCCTGAGGTCCTGGTCGAACAACTGGCAGCAGGTGGAAAGATGGTGATACCTGTGGGCCGTTACATGCAGGAACTTTACCTGGTCACGAAATCAAATGGCGTAAAAAAAGAAGCAATGGGTGGGGTCGTGTTTGTACCACTGGTTGGAAAATACGGATTCTGATTCAAATAATGAATTTGATACCACGGACCAATCACATCCCTTACAACCACATTCTTTAGAATCACATCCCTTACAACCACATCCTTTACAATCACATCCTTTACAATCACATCCTTTAATGTATCCAACATCCAATATCTCCAGACATGCCTTCGCTATGTGTATCCTGTAAGGGGAAGGGGCTGTGCGGCCGTCCTGCCTGCCCCATACTTGAGAGGTTCAAGTCACTTGGCACAACTACCAAGCTTTCTGATAACATTTTTGGTGCATCTCCACCCTCGGTCTTTGTAGGACGGTACGGGTATCCGCAGGTATCTGCAGGACCATTGATACCGCCTGAGGTCACGGCCAGTGATGCTGCTGTCTATGACAGTCCGGGCTCATGGAACAACTTGGGTATCAGGGATATCGTGGGACTCAGGTCCAGCCTGGTCAGGTCAAATATGAAGTTCAATGTCAAGGATGCTTCAAATCCTGATACCATGCTGCAAAAGACCCAGGAACTGGCATTATCTGAAAAACCTGTAGATACAGAGGTGTGGTTCAGCAAGGTGCCCCGTGTGGGACTGCGTTTCGATGGCGTACTCTCGCCCATGGGCCCGGCCGGAGAGGTTACAAAGCTGGATATAGCCCAGAACCCGGTAGTACCCAGGCAAGTGGATAAAGCAGTAAGTGATACCGATGCCAGGGCTGTGGATGAGATAGAGGAACTCTATAACGCAGATATCACTGTGGATCACATTAACAGGTTGCTTTCTATCGGACTGCTGGGAAAACAGCGCAAGATCGTGCCCACCCGCTGGTCCATCACTGCCACCGATGATATGGTCGGGAAGATGTTGATCGATGAGATCCGATATTTTCCTGAGGTGAATGATATCCTGCTGTACAGCGGGGGATTGCACGGGAACCACTTCGAGATACTGGTGTTTCCAGGTGCCTTTGCGTACGAATTAATAGAGATATGGATGCCAAAGGCTGTATGGTCAACCGGGGCAACTTCGGTAGAATCGGATTGGGAGGACTATGGCGGCAAGAAAGGATACTCGAACCTGGGCGGCGGGTATTATGCGGCTCGACTGCCTGTGCTGGAGCACCTGCACCGGATGCGCCGCAGTGCCAATGTGTTCGCGATCAGGGAAATTACGCCAGATTACTGGGCGCCCCTGGGGGTATGGGTGGTCAGGGAAGCTGCAAGGGAAGCAGTGTCATCGGTCCCGGTGAGGTTTGATTCCGTTAACGATGCACTGGATGATATGTCTTTACGGATAAATACCGTAAGCGAGATATGGCGACCCGAATCAAAACTGCTGGACAGGAAGATGAACCAGAAGAGGCTAATGGATTTTCTTTAGGATTGTGTAAATGAAAATACAAATAAAGACATAACTAAAAATGAAAATACAAAGTCAAGAAAATGGAAATTCCAGACAGGATTGACAGGATTGACAGGATACGAATCAATCCTGTATATCCTGTATATCCTGTTAAAAGATTTGATTGGAACTAAGAAAATTACCTATGTCGATATCGAAATGCGTTTATACTTTCCTATACGTTAAAAAATATTAAATCATAGTATCCTCATAGGTTCTTTCTATGCCTGAAATTGAACAGTCCCAGGTGGCCGGCCTTGAAGAAGTACATTTCCAGACCGTGCGCTCGAAAAAAATGGCCATATTCAATACCAGCAGTACTGAATTAAAACATCTGTTCATTGCCTGGGTGGCAATATCATATGCATTCGCCATTTTGATCGCATGGATTGAACTGGGTAATAGAAGGCCCACGAGCTCTCAGATATTGGGGTCTTCTCAGATATTGGGGTCGAATATCACCGACCTGTTCATAATCTCCCTGGTCACGGTGGGTATATCCTTTATTTTCCATGAAATGGGGCACAAGTTCGTTGCCCAGCAGTACGGTGCATGGGCCGAGTTCAGGATGAGTTTCGGGATGCTGCTGCTTGCCATTTACATGGCATGGCAGATCGGTATCCTGTTTGCAGCACCCGGGGCCGTGCAGATATTCGGACCTCATATAAACAAAAAACAATACGGTAAGATCGCTGCCTCTGGTCCTGTGATGAACCTGTTTTTGGCTTTTGCCTTTATGCCGCTGTTAAGTGATACAGGGTTTTTGTACGATATAGGGCGCTGGGGTGTGATCATCAACCTGCTGCTGGCAGGATTCAATATGCTGCCGATTAGCGTACTGGACGGTCGCAAGGTGCTGGCATGGAATCCGATTGTATATATCGGGTTGTTCATGACAATAATTGTTGTAGGTATGTTCTCTATTACCATATTGATATAAGAATGGAAAAGACATCACTCCTGCAATAATTAACAAATAATCACTTATATTTTCGATTTGCTGATCGATTCCAGTAAGACTTTTATAGTTTAAACAATCTGGAAGATTCCTTAAAAAATTCGAATTACCATTCACATTGCCTGTGAGGAATCATAATTGAACACAGAACTGATTGAACCATTCGATCTGAGAATCGGATATCTTACTCCAAAAAACCCTATTGCTCTTGCCCCTATGGCAGGTATTACCGACAGCAATTTTGCACAACAGTTCACTGACCATGCCGGACTAGTGGTACTGGGCGGTTATAACCTGGATGATAGTACAAACGATGCTGCAAAAAGAATTGCCCAGCGCGGGCGCAGTGAGTTCGTAACAGATTCACCAATGGAATTCCTGACATCTGAACTGGAAACAATTACTGATAACCCTGATGATTGTGCTGTCCTTGTTAATGTCAGGGCGGCAGATATCGATGCATATGTCGAGGCTGCCCGTATCGCTAAAAAATACGGGGCAGGTATTGAAATAAATGCACACTGCCGCCAGCCCGAGATAATGGAACTGGGCGCAGGTCAATCCCTGCTGGAACATCCTGATACCTTGCGCGAGATCATTGAGGCGGTCAAGGGTACAGGAGTTGTAGTCTCAGTCAAGATCAGGGCCAATGTGGTTGACGACCTGATGACTGCCTATATGATTGAAAAGGCGGGTGCCCATATCATCCATATCGATGCCGTGGGCAGGCATGGGGCTGACGTCAATCTCATAAAAAGGATACGCAACATTACATCCCTGTTTATTATTGGTAACAATTCGATCGTTGATTATTCTGCAGCCAAGTCCATGTTCTCCAGGGGTGCTGATATGGTCTCTGCTGCCAGGGCAGTATTAAAAGAACCCAACACCCTGCGGTTCCTTGTGGACCAGATCACCTCATACCAGATGACCACAGGATGGTATAATTCACCAAAGCACATATGCGGCGGCGGGGACCTGCGGGCACTGGCTTTTTGCTGCCTGCCAGTAAAACCCTGTGCAGTTCACAATGCCCTTAACCAGATCGGTATGTCAGCCGAGGAGTTTACAAAGCTGAAACTGCAAATCGTGGAGGGCACACTCCTGGAATATGGAGATAGTACCTGTTTCGGCAGCATGGCATGGTGCTGCAAGATCACCAAACCATGTTTCTTAAGGGACGGCGTGCTGGAAGTGGTGGGTCTTTCTGATATAGACTTTATGCGTCTTAAAAAGCAGATGTCTGAAGAAATACTGGCACACCGAAAGCGATAAATTGTAATTTTAAACAGGAAACATCCTGATCATGAACTATGATAAAAGTGAAAACCAGTCATACTTTTAGGCGTATTTTTTCAAAACTTTGATGATTCAATACATCATTAAAGAAATTGAGCAATTAACCGATTATTGGATTGACCTATATTATGGTGGTATCACAATAAAAAAGGAAGAAAATTTTTCACTGATGGAAAAACATGAAAAAAAAGTAATTTTCGCAATCGCAGTTATTAGTGTCCTTTTTTTACTTTTAATTATCTTTATGGGAATAAAAACCCACAATGATGTATGTGAAGTTGCAAAGCAGGAATTCAGTAAACAACAATTGCTCCTTGCCGAACAGTTTTCAACTGGTGTAGAGGAATTCCTGAATGAAAAAGTTGAATTAACAGAATCAATAGCCAGAAACCATGCAAATGCTTCACCTGAAGAATTCCAGGCATTATTTATTGATATCTACGAAGGTAGCACAGGTTATTATGCCCTGGAGTACATCAATGCCAGTGGTGTGGTTGTTGCAGGTTATCCTGAAGAGAATGTTCCTATTGGATATAATCTGTATGAAAATAACAGGGAATATCCAATTGAACATGCCAGGGACACCAGGGATACATATTGTACGAATCCGGTTGGTCTTTTTGAAGATGGTCTTGGTTCGTTTATATGGATCCCGATCTTTGATGGAGAGGAGCATAAAGGAACCATACTGGGGATAATACAGATGTCTACACTGGCAGAAAAATATCTCGAACCTTACGATTCTTCCGGTTATGTATATCTTATTGACAGGAACACACAGGTATTGTATGATGGGTCCGGGCAATATACTGCAGGAGATAATTATTTTGATATGCTTAATGAATCAAATCCAAAATGGATGCACATCATAGAAGAACAGTTGAACGGGTCACAAGGAACTGCAGAATTTACCCTGAATGGAAAAAACAATACTTCAGAAAACAAGATGATAGCATTCTCACCCATAGAGTGGCGGCGGCGGTTATGGTCAGTGGCGGTCGTTAGCCCTGCAACTGAAGTTGAAGAAATTACACATCCGGCATTATTGAAGCATACAGTTCTCGTATTATTCTCTGCCAGCATCGCCTTGCTGGGTGGATTCTCCCTTATCCTGCTGCTTACAAGCTGGAACAGATCCCTGAAAGTTGAAGTTCACAATAAAACCTATGAACTCAAGCAGTCCAATGAATTCCTGGAAAAGGCAAACCAGAAGCTTAAGGAACTGGATGGACTGAAATCAGATTTTGTTTCCATGGTTTCGCATGAACTCAAAATGCCCCTTGCTGCCATAAAGACTTCAACCGAACTGTTGAAAGATGCTGACGAGAACGAATTGATCGATAAAGATGAATTGATTGAAAAGATACTTCGAAATGTTGACCGCCAGACACGTATGGTCAATGACCAGCTGGATCTTTCCCAGATCGAATCAGGTATGATGAACTTCAAGAAAGAAGAGGTAGATCTACATGAAGTTATCAGTACATCTATCGAGACTGTTGAGAAAAACGCCTATGACCTGGGAATAGGTATTTACACATCCATTCCCGAACACCTGCCCGGCTTTACTGGAAATAAGGATGCCCTTGTATCCGTATTTGTAAACCTGTTGAACAATTCCCTGAAATTCACTCCATGGGGGGGCAGGATCGATATTGACATCGTGGAACTTGACCAGTATATACAGGCCACTGTAAAAGATAATGGAATTGGACTGGGAACTGATGATATTGAAAAAATATTTGAAAAATTCTATCGCGTGGGTAATGATATATACAACAATACCAAAGGGACAGGCCTGGGTCTTACCATCGCAAAAGGGATTGTTGAAGGGCATGGAGGTACAATCGAGGTAGAAAGCAAGGAAGGCAAAGGTATAACATTTACCTTCACAATAAAAAAGTAGCAATATGATTGTACATAAAGATGCTGAGGATTTCAATGAACTTGACAGGAAGATCGAGGAGGAAGCCCGGAAGAGGACTGATTCTGTCCTTGTCTGCCCCCAGTGCAATTCGACAAACGTCACGTATTACATGGGTCTTAAGACCGGTGTCCAGTACCAGTGCAAGGAATGCGGCTATGTGGGTGCATTCATAATTGAAAGGGACAAAGAATAGAACCTGCGAGATAGGTGGGGCAGGTCATACAAAATAAATACAAAAGTTTTTTTACATAAAAGCCTTCAATGAAGGATGAGGAGATAAAACAAAATGAATGCAGAAATCGAAAAATGGGCTTCACAACAGGACTTACTTGCACTGCTATACTCACTGATCCTGACAGTAATATCCACTGCTGTTATCTGGATACTTGATAAGTTCATGTTCAAGCACACTGATTTCAGTCCGCTGACCGAGTTCCAGTTCTATGGTGTTCTTTTTATCGTGGTTTTTGGCTTAATTGCGGGTCTTATGTTTTACAGGGAAAAGAAAGAGACTACAGAAGAAGTGAGTGAGTTCAGGACCAAGATGGACAAGAAAAAGCTGAAAAAAGCAAAAAAGGCAAAAGTCAGGTCCCGATAAATCTTTTATTTTTCAAGTATTGTTATTGTACTTCTCTCACCCACACTCAATTCCACTTCGTCATTCCATCCTGACTTAGCATAGCAGTCGGTCGCCTGCAGTTTAGTCCCGATGTCTATCTCATGTATGATCTCGGTCTGCTTATCCCAGAGTGCAGCCTTTATCCTGCCTGAATCATCTGATAAGTGGATGTTCACTACCTTGCCGGTTGAGCCGTCCTTGCGCTGGAATTCCCTCAGTTCATCAAGCCCTGTAACATATCCTATAATGCTGTATGACTCATTGATCTCGATATCACCAATGAGGGTGATCTTCTCACTGAACTCCACCTGCTTACTGGTCTTTTTTATTGAGCTGTTATTTCCCAGGTTGATCTCTACCTGGTTGTTGAAGGAATTCTCTTTTGAATAGCCTCCGGTTATTTCTATGGTGTCACCCGGGTTCAACTGTTCGATATGTTCCACATTTTCATCCCATAATGTGAGCCTGATCTTACCTGTGGGGTCGCCCAGTGTCAGGTTCCTGACCTTGCCAGTAGAATTATCCTTTCGCTGGAATGTCCTGGTATCTGCAATGTCCAGTATCTTTCCTACCAGGTGTATATCGCTCATACCCGCTTTTATCTCCTCGATACGGTAGGGTTTGGTCCTGACCTCAATCTCTTCATTCATGGCCACTTTATCCACACTGCCGCCCCTGCCAACACTGACCTCAAGACCATTACGCCCCTCCCTGACAAAACCGGATACCTGGACTGCATCCCCAAACACGATCTCTCCTACCTGTACCAGGTCAGCAGCACTTTCCCATAGCACGACCCTGATAGAACCAGTTTCATCCGCAACTGTCAGGTTGGCAACACTGCCTGTGGAACCGTCCTCACGACTGAATTCCCTGGCATCCGAACACGCCACGATCTTGCCCACTATCGAAACATTAGACTTATCAAGTGTTACCTGTCCTATCTTTACCTTATCATCGTACTCGCCCATATCATAGATCACAAGGGTTGCAAGAGTTTTATCATCAGGAAGGCCGCCCAGGAGGTGTTTCTTTTCTTCCATCCGGGCAAGGAAATCTTCCATACTCATGCGGTCTTTTACTTTCTCATATATTTCTGTTATTTCATCCATAGCTATCCCCGGCTGAAAGATTTATTGGAATGAATTGATTTAAGACTTTTCTATCGGCCATTTATGTCGTCAATTGTTGTAAACTTTTATGATACGGCATGGAAATGTTTTTTACCAATCCCGTTATCTTAGACCCCGGTGTAATTATCATGACGATCAATGAAGGAGATTTTATTAAAATATCATACACAGGTAAACTTGAGGACGGTACTATCTTCGATACTACAAATGAAGAGGTGGCAAAGGTCCATAATATATATAATCCCAATGGCAGGTACGGTGGCGATGTGATCATTATTGGTGTGAACCAGATGATCGCCGGTCTTGAGGAAGACATAAAAGAACATGAAGCAGGCTATGAAGGAACGGTTTCAATCCCTCCGGAAAAAGCTTTTGGTGTACACCTTTCCAAGCTGATAAGGGATTTACCTCTTAAACGTTTTGAACAAAAACCACAGGTAGGGATGATGGTTCAATACGAAGGCAAACAGGGTAAAGTGCTTAAGGTCATGGGACGCCATGCCAGATTGGATTTCAACAGCCCTATGGCAGGCCAGATAATAACATATGATTACAAGATCGAAGCTGTGCTTGAGGACCTGAAGGAAAAAGCAGTTGGCCTTGGTGCACTTTATATGTCCCAGGAAATGGACATTGAGATCGATGGTACTGTTGCCAGGGTCAACGTGCCACTGGAATTTAATTATTCTCAGCATTGGTTGAACACTAAAGCACAGCTGGCACTGGACATGTTGAAATATACTGAACTGACAGAAGTGTTATATGTTGAGACTTATACAGAAGAACTGGTGAAGCCTGATTCTGAAGAAGAGGAGCAATCAGAAGCTGAAGAGTCTGATGAATCCGAATCAGATGAACCGGAAGACCCAGAAGAATTAGAAGAACCTGGAGAGGAGTAATCCCTCTCCTACAATTATATTTGATCCAACCTGAAACCACGTTGCTGAGGTAGCCAAGCGGACCACGGCGCCGGTCTTGAAAACCGGTGGTGCACTGCGCCACGGGAGTTCGAATCTCTCCCTCAGCGTCTTTTTTTTATGACTATTGTTCTGGTTATTTGTCTTTTTCTATTATGCTTTAAGGCGCGTTTGTCACGGCCCCCTAACACCGCTATTATGGTTTGTGCAAGAACAAAACACTAATCAAGAAGCCACTTACACAGAGAAACATATCTGACGTTCTTCCCGGAAACAATTTCAACCGCCTCATAATCCCATGTAATGATCAGCAGATTATCGCATCGAAGTTCCTCTGAACCTTGCAGGAGAGCTTTTAGTTCACGCTCTTTTGTCACAAAATTATCAAGTGTGTAACATACCTGTATAAGTTCAGAGACCTTTTTCCCCTCCTTAATAATAAAATCAATTTCCCTGCCGGATGCAGACTTATAGTAAAACAGATCTCCTTTGCTTCTTCTTTTCAGTTCAATAAAAACAATGTTTTCAATAAGTCTCCCATAGTCCTGTATACCTTGCAGGGACAGTAGTCCATTATCGACAAGATATATCTTTGATATACTTGATTCTATATTTTTGTAAGAATAAGAGAACCTCTTGAGTGGAAAAACAATAAATGAATCTTCAAAATAACCGAAATAAGTATACAGCGTATTCTTGCTTACCTTATGGCCTTGCGATTTAAGGAAATTATAGAATTTATGGATTGAAAATTCCTTTGAATTGAATATAGCATTAAGGAAGAGTTTCAGCATCTTTATGTTTTTCACATCATACCTTTCAACAATGTCCCTGAATATTGTCACATCAACTATCTCACTCAATATCCGGTCCCACTCTTCCCTGTAACGCACTGTTTCAGGAAACCCGCCGTATCTGACATAATCTTCCAGTTTTTGGATTATTTCCCCCATTTGCGCTGTTGAAAGATATTCTTCATACTCGAGTTTGCCTGCTTTTAAGACTTCGGCAAAAGAGAAGGGATATACATTGTATGTCAGGCTTCTTCCCCTCATGCTTGTGGCGATTTCTTTACTCATAAGCCTGGATGATGAACCAGTGACAAACACATTGACATTTTCCATATCAACAAGTGTCCTTATAAATCGTTCCCAATTAGGGATTACCTGTATCTCATCAAGAAATACCCAGGTTTTTTCATTCCTGTCAGGATAAATCTCAAAAAATACTTCGAGAAGTGTGTTCAGGTCTTGTGACACTGCACCCACCAGTCTTGAATCTTCAAAGTTCACATACAATATACTGTTTTTATCCTCTTTACGCGCTAACAGCTCTTTGATTCCCAGATACATGAGATATGTCTTACCTGACCTTCTGGGACCTGAAAGAACAACAGCTCTGTCCAATGGGATGTCAAGAGGATAGTGTATATCCCTCTGTACAATGTCGGGATACCGCCTTTTTTGGAAATCTTTAATTATGTTTCCCCAGAGTGTCTTTGAGATCATAGTATTATATAAGGGGAAATAATTAATAAAAGTTTCCCTTTATAAAATACTATTGTACCTGGCCACCAGCAGATTATATCAATATCTGCACTGAACTGCCTCCGCTATCGGCGCAGCCTACTCTCAGTAGTGCCAGAATGAGGATTTCTGTAGTTTCAGCCAGTAATTCTTCCCCGTATCCCCTGTGCTGCCATTCCCTTACCTGCGGTTTCGATATTGAAATTTCCAATGGGAGGAATCGGCAATCTCTTCCTTAATCTGATTATTATCCATTCATCGATCACTTCTTCAAGATTCTTCCTGCATTCTTCTAGAGTCTTTCCGCTAGTCCATACACCTTGAAGTTCTGGCACTTCGCCATAATACGGTTCTTCGTCATCTATTATTTCATATTTGGCATGTTCAAGTGCAGCCTTAATATATTGGATCAACATGTCGAATACCTCTTCTTCTTTTATTATGATCTATTATATTATATTTTTGGCGCCTGGTTTGAGACTTTTTATTATTTACTGGGACTATTCAGAAAACCGCAGAGAGCTCAGAGGCACGCAGAGAAAAACAACAACCCTCTGCGATTCTCTGCGTCCTCTGCGGTTAATTTTTTTGCCATGACCCATTGATCCAGAATAAATTAAAAAATCTCTCCCGGTTTTCCATCTTGTCCGGCTATTTCCTGTCCCAAAATATTCACATACATGCCCAGGTAACTCCAATCGTCATCGAGCAATCCCCCTATATGAACCTGGACATATAAGGTCCGTCCCGCTCAAAACCCAGTTTCCGGTAGTAGGGTCTCACACCTATCCCGCTGATAACAGCAAGCTTACTAAAACCTGCCTGCCCGGCCCTTTCTGTAGCTTCAGCCAGCAGTTCTTCCCCATATCCCCTGTGCTGCCATTCCCTTGCCTGCGGTTTTAGCCCCACACCCACCAGCGGCCCATAGACATGGAGTTCCCGAACCAGGGCCGCACCCTCAAGCTCAGGCCTGTGCGGAGCACCGGGATACCTCAACCTGATAAACCCTACCAGCACATCATGTTCAGTATCCTCGAATGAGATAAAATGCTCATCCCCGCCGCATGAACGATATGAGCGGGATATCATCTCCACATGTCCGGGCTTGATACCCTTAAGACCCTTGTGACCCGCCTCACGGCACCGGATACAATGGCATTTCCCTCCTTTTTGTGCAAGTCTTTCCCCTGCCAGTTGTCTCAGGTTGCTTTTTGTCACACCTGCCTGGATCTGCCACGCAGGTATATCACGCTGCACCCGCTGCAGCCTGACCCAGGGAGGCAGCAGGGCTTTAATATTCGCGATCAGTTCAACCGCCTCCTCAACCTCCTGGGCACGATATCCACCCGAGTTCCACAGTTCATGCAATCCGGTCCCGGGCGTGACCAACGTGGGATAAATCTTCAGGTAATCTGGCATGAACTTCTCATCCTCAAACAATCTCCCAAACATCCGAAGGTCCATATCCGAAGATGAACCCGGGAGGCCGGGCATCATATGAAAACCAACCTTAAATCCCGAATCCCTCAGCACCCTGTTTGCCAGTTCAGTTTCATAGACCCCGTGCCCCCGGTTGATCCTGCCCAGGATAAAATCATAGGTACTCTGCACGCCGATCTCAACCTTGGTTCCTCCCAGGTGCAGCATCTGATCCACTTCATCCCTGGTTGCCCAGTCCGGGCGCGTCTCAAAGGTAATGCCAACATTACGTACTACAGCGCTTTCATTTTCGGCCTGCACGTCATCAATATATTTGAACTTACCAGCATCGGGCCGTAGCCTGAAATCGTTCATGGCCTCAATGCAACGCCTGACAAACCATTCCTGGTAACACAAGCTCCTGGAAGTGAAACTCCCGCCCATTACAATAAGTTCAGCTTTATCCACAGGATGACCTATCTGTGTAAGCTGTTCCAGGCGCCCTGCAACCTGCAAATAAGGGTCAAAGTCATGCCGTATGGCTCTTTTTGCAGCAGGTTCCTCTCCCATATAGCTCTGGGGCGATATATATTCTGAATCAGGGCCACCAGGGCATGGCAGGCAGACGCCGTGGGGACAAGGTGCAGGAGAAGTCATAACCGCTATTACAGCCACGCCCGATATGGTCCTCACAGGTTTGAGCTGCAGCATTTCAATGACCTTATTATATTCTTCAGGAAGGGCCCTGGCAAGGATTTCGGCATTGCTCGGCAACCCGTTAAACTTATATTTTGCACTCACAGTCTTTTTTTGTCTGTTCAATTCCAGTTCAGAATCGATATTTCCCTGTACTATCTGAAGAATAAGTTCCCTACATGCTAAATGTAGATTATCAGGCATAAGGATTTAATATTATAATTATCGTTACTTATAAGTACTTAATAATCTCTAAATATAAGATGAAAAAATTTAACCTATTACCTACTATATATGTAACTACTTAACTATTAATTTAGCATATTATATTAAACATGGATAAAAATGATTGAAAAGATCTAAAATTATTTCGGCGGGATGAGTGTAAAATGAATAACACAGAAAAGGGTGAAAATGAACAAAATTCAGATGAGAAATTGAAGCCCCTTAAAGATACACGGATTATTAGTGATGTAGCAGACGAAACATCTGGTGAAGAAAAAACCGACGATGAAGAAGAAGTTGATGAGGAGTCCAAAATAAAGGACCTGACAAAAAAAACAGGTGAACAAGAGAAATTATTAACAGACCTGATTATGCCCGGTGGCGATCAACTGGACATTGAGACGCTGAGAACCCGCCTTGGAGACAGCCGTGTAATTGAACACAGGAGGGTAATGCTGCCCGAATCTGTCGAATCTGTCTGGGAGAAGACCCTGATGGAGATCACCCACGTAGAGAAAGAAGAGGTTGTCAAACCTGAGGTGGAAGAAGAAATTATTGAAAAACCAAATTTGATCCAGCGTGTTGTCAATCATTTCCAGCCAGAAAGGATAGTGCTGGAGGAATATGATCCTGAAAAACACGGTGCACTGGTCGAACTTACATTAGATGATGATTATCCTCTTGAGGAAGTCGAATTATATCCTGTAAATGAACCTTATTCTTATATCAGAATTTCATATAATCCGGGTACTCATACTTACCTTTATGAAGTACTTGAACCTGAAATGAGCCCGGGAGAAAAAGAACTGTTCTCTGAAATAAAAACAAGGCTCATGGAAACACTTGATGCTAACCTTAAAGAGCTTGAAGAGAGCGGTGCAAAGAAATACCTCAAGGATAAAGTATATGATATTCTATGGGATTACCAGATAAAAATAGACACGGTGTCCTTTACAAAGATTTTATACCATATCTACAGCGAATTCATGGGATATGGAAAGATCGATCCCATAATGCATGATCCATACCTTGAGGATGTTTCCTGTGATGGGCCCTATACACCATTGTACGTGTACCACAGGAAGTACGAATCAGTAGAAACAAACACTTCTTTTGATGATGAGAACGAACTTGATGCCTTTGTTGTTCGTATCGCACAGATTTGCGGAAGGCACATCTCCATAGCAGATCCTCTACTCGATGCTACAATGCCAGACGGTTCAAGGATACAACTGACCCTTGGAAGAGAAGTAACCACCAGGGGGAGTTCCTTTACCATAAGGAAATTCAAGGAAAGCCCGCTGACCCCACCTGATCTCATCGACTACCATACCTACTCAACTTCAACAATGGCATACCTTTGGATGGCTGCTGAAAATAACAAGAACATCATTTTTGCCGGAGGTACTGCATCAGGAAAAACCTCTTCCATGAATGCAGTAGCTTTGTTTATCGCACCTGAAACTAAGATCGTATCCATCGAAGATACCAGGGAGTTGAACCTTCCCCATCCCAACTGGATTGCAGGTGTAACAAGAGAGACTTTTACCGGAGGTGAAACCGGGGCCATCGATATGTATGACCTGTTAAGGGCAGCCTTAAGGCAGCGGCCTGAATACATGCTTGTAGGTGAAGTAAGAGGTGCCGAAGCCTATGTCCTGTTCCAGGCTATGAGTACCGGTCATACTACTTTCTCAACCATGCATGCGGATTCCGTACAGTCTGTAGTACACCGACTTGAAAATCCCCCCATCAATGTTCCCAGGATAATGCTACAGGCCCTTGACCTGATAATTATACAGGTCCAGGTAAGGATTGGTGAACAAAGAGTGCGAAGGGCCAAATCCATAACTGAGATTGTGGGTGTCGATCCCAGGACAGGTGAATTATTAACAAATGAGGTGTTCACATGGTCGGCCTCAAAGGACGAATTTTCTTATTCAGGTAGGTCCTATGTAGTGGAATCTGTGATGCATAGCCGTGGGTGGGATGATGATCGCATCAAGGAAGAATTAAAGAAAAGGCAGGAAATCCTGGAATGGGCGCGGATGAAGAACGTGAAGCATTACGAGGATGTTGCCAAGATAGTCGTAACTTACTATCGTGAACCTGACACCCTGATGGAAATCGTGAGGAAGGAATTATATGGTAGTTAGGTATCTTACCTCATATTCATACCGTTTATTTGGCAGCTACTTCAGTAAGAGACGTGCCAAGTATTTTGACCTCAGGCAGGAATTGCTGAAGACCAGATTCAATATCAGTTTTGATATGTATCTTTCCCTGGCGGTTTTATGTTCACTGTTAATGGTGGCGGTGGGATTGTTATTTGCAATTTTAGTTGTATCCACCTTCGGCGCACCGGATATTATTTTTACCCGTTCATTTATCACTGATATTTTTAAAGGTTTCCATGAATATAGAAACCTGACATTAAAGATTATTTCCGTTGTCGTTATCATGGGTATTTTCGGTGTAGGTACATTTATTGCATTCCTGAACTATCCAAAGCTGATTAACAGCAACAGGAAACGGAGTATTGACACGATGCTTCCTTATGCTGTACATTACATGTCTGCAATGTCAGGCGCTGGTGTCATTCCTGTGGACATATTTTCAAGTCTTGCCAAGAACAAGATTTACGGGGAAGCTGCAGTAGAGGCTTCATATGTGGTAAGGGATATCAAAGTATTGGGCAATGATCTTGTCCAGGCCATGAAGAATGTGGCATCTACTACACCATCATATCGTATGCAGGAATTCTTACAGGGCGCAATAACCATCGTATCTTCCGGTGGTGACCTGGAATCATTTTTAAAGCTTAAGGCAGAACAGTTCGTTATAGAAAGCAAGCGGGAACAAAAGGAGTTCCTTGATACACTCGGATTAATAGCTGAGACCTATGTGACCGCATTTGTGGCAGGACCCTTGTTCCTGATCGTTATGATGTCGGTCATGACCATTATGGGCGGTATGAACCTGATGCTCATGTACCTGTTGATATACCTGGTAATCCCTTTAGGAAGCTTAGTGTTTGTGATCCTTGTCAATAGCATGACCCCGGAGGTGTGATATTTTGGAGAACACTGGTCCGATTGATAAAAAAGAGGAAACACTTCCAGAGGATACTATTGCAATTGACGAAAATGAAGAAGTGTTTACAGAAGATGACCCACTACTTGAAAAGGATAAAGTACTTCTCCAGATGGAAGCAGCAAGAAAATGGATCGATATCCGCCGTTTCATAAAATCACCCCAACAGCAAATTAGAAAAGAACCAGCTTACGCAATATTGATCAGTATACCTATTGCCCTGATCTTCCTGGTACTTGGAGGTCTAAAGACAGGATTTACACCTGCATTTGATAACGTATTGCTTTTCACGATTCTCATAGCCATAGTCCCTCCCGGATTTCTTCATCATTTAAGAAGACGTAGAGTCAAAAGGATTGAACAGTATTTCCCAAATTTCCTAAGGGACGTTGCCGAGATGAACCGCTCAGGTATGACACTGACAAAATCTGTTGGCACGGTGTCTAAAGGTGAGTATGGAGATCTCACTATTGAGATTGCCAAGATAAATGCTATGCTTTCATGGGGTATATCATTTGAAGATGCCCTTGACAAATTTGCAGACCGGGTTGCTACGCCGCTTATATACCGTTCAGTCTCTTTGATCAACCAGGCCAGCCGGGCCGGCGGTAACGTACCGGATGTGCTGGAAGTGGCTGCCAAGGATGCCTATGTCCTTAAAATGATGGAAAAGGATCGTGCAAGTGAAATGATCATCTATGTGGTAATCAGTTACATGTCATTCGGGGTATTCCTGTTTGTAATTGGTATACTTTCGTATTCCTTTATCCCGGTAATGTCAGAAGCCAGTATATCAGCAAACGCAGTCGGCGGCGGAGCAGAACAATTTATGGGTGTTTTCGATCCTGATATGTTCAGGCGCCTGTTCTTCCATGCATCATTGATAATGGGTTTTTCTTCCGGACTTGTGGCCGGACAGATGGGGGAAGGCGAGGTCATGGCCGGGTTGAAACATTCTGTAATTCTTTCAATGGTTGCCTGGATCACTTTTGCATTCTTCATCTAATGATAGACATTTATCTATCTTGGGAACACTCTTTGAAGGCATTCACTATTGAGAGATAATCATGGTACTGGATAAACTCGGAAGCTCATTGCAGGATACCCTTAAAAAATTAGCCGGAGCGGGCAGGATCGATGAAAAGGTGGTCAACGCTGCCGTTAAAGAGATACAGCGTGCCCTGCTCCAGGCTGATGTAAATGTCAAACTGGTAATGGAATTATCCCAGCGGATCAAGGAACGTTCCCTGAAAGAGGATGTCCCTGCCGGATTGAGCGGTAAGGAACATGTGATCAACATCGTTTATCATGAACTCATTAACATAATGGGTCAGGGGACCGATGTTAAACTTGCCGGACAAAAGATCATGATGGTGGGCCTGCAGGGAAGCGGTAAGACCACTACCACGGCAAAACTTGCCAGTTTCTTCCAGCGAAAGGGCTTAAAACCGGCAGTGATCTGTGCTGATACATTCCGGCCCGGGGCTTATGAACAGTTGAGTACTCTTTGCAGCCGTCTGAATGTTACGTTCTATGGCGAGAAAGACAATAAGGATGCTGTGGAGATAGTACGTAACGGACTGGAATCTGTTGACCGCTACGATGTGTTAATAATCGATACTGCCGGGCGTCATGCTCTTGAAAGTGACCTGATCAAGGAAATGGAAGATATCTTTGCCATGGCCAAACCTGACCAGAAACTATTGGTTATCGATGCTGCTATTGGCCAGCAGGCCAGCGAACAGGCAAAGGTGTTCAACCAGTCTATCGGCATCACTGGTGTGGTTATTACTAAACTGGACGGTACGGCCAAAGGCGGCGGCGCGCTGTCTGCTGTATCAGAGACCGGATCTTCGATCGCTTTTATCGGCATAGGGGAGAGACCAGAGGATTTTGAGAAATTTGAGGCTGACAGGTTCATATCCAGGCTGCTTGGAATGGGGGATATCAAGACCCTTATCGAGCGGGCCCAGGAAGTGATCGATGAGGATGAGTTCGATATAGATAGTATGATGCGGGGCAAATTCACGCTCAAGGATATGTATAAACAACTTGGGGCAATGAATAAGATGGGTCCGATAAAGCAGATCATGCAGATGCTTCCTAACATGCCCATGCTTCCAAAGGGAACTGACCTTTCTGACGAACAGTTCCAGACGACCCAGAGTACCCTTGAAAAATTCAAGATCATTATGGATAGTATGACTGAGAAGGAACTGGAAGAGCCCAAGATAATAGGCAGCAGCCGTATCAAGAGGGTTGCTATTGGTTCCGGGACATCACAGGAGGATGTCAGGCTTCTTATTAAGCAGCACAAGATGATGCAGCAGGCATTCAAGGGACTGCGGGGCGGCAAGTTCAATATCCAGAAAATGATGAAAAAAATGGGTGGATAAGACTTTATCCGTATTGCTTTTTTTTCCAGACTTTTTATTATTTACTGTAACTATTCAAAAAACCGCAGAGGCACGCAGAGAAAAACAACACGTCTCTGCGCCTCTCTGCGTCCTCTGCGGTGAATCTTTTTTGCCACGATCCATTTATCCAGAATAAATTTAAAAGTCACTTTTTTCCAGTATGTCCGAATACCCTTACTTCTGATTGGCAAACATGGGTCGCCATGTACAGCCAGAGATGCTTACAATCTAGATTCTATTACCTCAAACAACTTTGTGATGCAAAGTACTATATATTGCAAACATCTTTATAATAACATATTGAGGTAATTACAATGACACAAAATATCAATCTGAAGGAAATAGAAAAAAAGGCATATCGTGATTCCCAGCAGGATGGATTGATGGAAGTCATGATGGGGCTGATCCTTATGACATTCGGGGGGTTCTTCTATTCCCCTGTCTTTTCGTTCTATATATTGTTAATAGTATTTGCCGGAAGGATTGTAGAGTCTATCCGTAGGCGGTACACCCATCCCAGAATCGGGTTTGTCAAATTCCATGAGGAAAATCCAAAGGACGCCCTGACAGGTGTCTTTCTCTTCGAGGTCGCAGTTATCGTGATCATGTTCACTCTGATCTCTATCTTTGGTGAAGTGACAGATTATTCCCAGTGGGTGGACTGGTCGCCCCTATTTTTCGGGATGATCCTGGTCGGACCCTTTGCTCATGCGCAATCCAGATCCGGGAACGTCCGTTATACCGGATATGCGATACTGTCGGTGGTTCTGGGTCTATTCTTTTCCCTGGCAGATTTTGCTTCCGGGCGTACCGGGTTGATTCTATATCTGGTGCTTATGGGGGGGTTTCTTCTCATTAGCGGGCTTTTCATCTTCGCCAGGTTCCTGCGAAGGTATCCGCTTGCCACTACAGGGGGCGCTTGATGCCAGTAAGTGATTCCGGTAGCAGCGAAGAGCTCCAGCCCATCGCGGGAATCGACCGCTTGATCCACGAACCTGCAAGGCTCATGATCATGGCATACCTCTACGTTGTCGAGAGCGCAGATTTCCTCTTTTTGATGCGCCAGACCGGGCTTACTCCCGGCAATCTCTCCTCACATACGAGCAAGCTTGAAGCTGCGGGGTATATTGAGATCGTGAAGGAGTTTGTGGATAAAAAGCCGCATACGATGCTCCGGCTGACTGATGCGGGGAGGGGGGCTTTTCAGGATTATCGGGAGCGTATGATGGAGGTTCTTCGTTGATCTGGCTGCTTGAAGCAGCAGCCACCCTTCGTCATATTTGCAATTCTGTCGTAAAGTTCTGCAATATATTATCTGATAATTCGATATATCAGAAGATTTAAGTACTAATACTTTGCAAACATTATTAGACCGGTCAACCAAAAGACCAGTCTGAACAAGAGGAGGTCAGACCAGGCATACGACCACAATGAACCGCAGCATAATGAAAATCTAAAGCCGCGGAGAATCGTGAACATCAGGAAGAGTTGCCGCATCAGCGGATTGTGAATGCCGAGATACACTAATGGCAACGATCACCACCTGAAGGGGATTCGCATTTCAGGAAGGATTGCACCCACACTTTCCAATTTACGGGTATCGATTCCTTACGAAATAAAAGTTCAACATCCAGAGGAGAGATGAAAGATGAAAAAGCTACTAATATCAATTATGATAATCGCTGTGTTACTGGCATCCGGTTGTGTCAGCGACAAGGATGCCACAACAGAAGAACCGACTGAGAATATAAGTCAGATAGACGCTGCGGAGCTCATCCCGCGTGAGGTTTTATTCGGCAATCCAGACAAGATCACAGTCCGTCTAAGCCCGGACGGAACTCGAATCAGCTACCTTGCATCTGTAGACGGTGTCCTGAATGTCTGGGTAGGACCCGCTGATGACCCAGATTCTGCAAAGCCGGTCACAAACGATACCGACCGCGGCATACGCATCTATTTCTGGGCTTACACAAACGAGCACATCCTGTATCTCCAGGACCAGGCTGGTGATGAGAACTGGAGGGTCTACAGCGTGAACCTGGAGACTGGCCAGACCACTGACTTAACTCCGCTTGAGGGCGTGCAAGCCAGAATCCAGGCGGTCAGCCAGAAGTTCCCTGAAGAGATATTAATCAGTCTTAATGACCGCGATCCCACACTTCACGACATTTACCGTATCAACATCACAACTGGTGAGAAGAGTCTTGTCATGGAGAATGAGGGTTTTGTTGGATTCACAACCGACGACGAGTATAACGTCCGCTTCGCAGAGCGGCTCACACCTGACGGTGGAAACGAGATATCCCAGGCAACCGAAGATGGTGGCTGGGAGATATTTATGGATATCGCAATGGAAGATTTGCTCACAACAGGTATCGTCGGGTTCGATAAGACCGGTACTATTCTCTACATGATCGATAGCCGCAACCGTAATACCGCTGCGTTCTTCACAATGGACCTTGAAACTGGTGAGCAGACCTTGATCGCCGAGGACCCGCATGCGGATACCAGTAATCTTATGATCCATCCGACTGAAAAGATTGTCCAGGCGGTTGCCTTCACTTACGAGCGCAGGCACTGGCAGATCATTGACGAGTCTATTGCAGATGACCTTGCCTACCTGAAAATGGTTGCTGATGGCGATGTCGAGGTTGTTAGCCGAACACTTGACGATGAGTACTGGATGGTCGCCTACGTGTTGGATGATGGTCCGGTGCAGTATTATCGCTATGACCGAGGAGAAAAGAGTGCAGAGTTCCTGTTCACGCATCGCAAGGCACTGGAAGGTTTGTCTCTTGCAAAGATGCATCCTGTGGTCATCAAGTCGCGTGATGGGCTGGACCTGGTCAGTTACTATACGCTGCCGATTGGAAGCGACAGTGATTTAGATGGGTACCCTGATGAGCCATTGCCGATGGTGTTGTTCGTTCACGGTGGACCATGGGCACGCGACAACTGGGGCTACAACTCCGTACATCAGTGGCTTGCAAACCGTGGTTATGCTGTTTTGAGTGTTAACTTCCGCAGCTCTACGGGATTTGGCAAAGCGTTTATCAACGCGGGCAATCTGGAGTGGGGCGGTAAGATGCATGATGATCTCATCGACGCTGTCAATTGGACGGTTCAGGAAGGGATCGCTGACCCGGATCAGGTGGCGATCATGGGCGGAAGCTATGGCGGATATGCAACGCTCTGGGGCATGACGAATACATCAGATACGTTTGCCTGCGGCGTAGACATCGTGGGTCCATCTAACCTGACAACACTCTTTGAAACAATCCCGCCGTACTGGGAGCCACAGATCGAGTTATTTGCAACACGTATGGGTGATGCCAGAACAGAAGATGGCAGAGCGTTCCTCGCCGGGCGATCTCCGCTGACCTACGTGGACCAAATCGAAAAGCCGCTCCTGATCGGTCAGGGCGCAAATGACCCGCGTGTCAAGCAGGCAGAGTCCGACCAGATCGTCCAGGCGATGCAGGATGCAAACATCCCTGCTACATATCTACTGTACACAGACGAAGGACACGGCTTTGCCAGACCTGAGAATAGACTCTCGTTTTACGCCGTAACCGATGCGTTCCTCGCCGAGCATCTGGGCGGTAGGTATGAGCCTATCGGTGATGATTTCGAGGGATCTAGCATAATAGTCCAGTCTGGCGCTGAAGAGGTGCCGGGACTCGCAGAAGCGATAGCTGATTAGCTGCCAATGAATCGATTACTGCTGGCTGCCCAGGGTGCTGTGTGTCCAGGGTGGCTGGCGGATTTTTGGCTGGAATAGGGCGTGGGTAGTGCTGTTTTCAGGGAGTATCGTGAGAGCATGATGAAGGTGGTTCACTGACCTGATCTGTCCCAAGACCACCCAGAGGGGTCTGTTGCGTTTGCGGGAGGTGAGCTACTTTTTTCCTTGATGTTGCATTTCGGAAGTTATGAAAAAAAAAGAATGATTGCCATGACATTTAATCAAAGCAATCTAATCTATATATTTTTATCTGTTGTTTAGTACAGTTCAAAGAAACGCTTGTAATATTTTCGGGAGATTGATTAAAGTTGTTACACCAAGGATTGCCCACAACAATCCCCAAAACATATTTGAAGCCATATCGATAATTACTTCAAGGTGTGACCATGAATGGATTCCAAGAATTAAGAAAGAACCGAACCAGTGATTTGTCCTAAATATAGTTGCTGAAATAAAATAATATTGTATAGGTAGGATATCATGAGTGAATTAAGCTTACTTGAACTTT
>Ga0255457_1004_pt1 | contig 69688 bp, 63 predicted proteins | sample ANMaggQBNCT02L10_FD_182650 | JGI IMG/M metagenome (GOLD analysis project Ga0255457, IMG submission 182650) | Sediment cell enrichment communities from methane seep in Santa Monica Basin, California, United Staets - ANME aggregate JGI... | ecosystem: Environmental > Aquatic > Marine > Cold seeps >...
ATAAAGTCACTAAAAAACAGGGGAAATAACGTCCCATGATTGCTATTTTTCATTGTTTAAGTTTAAGTGCATACTTGAATATATCAGTATGATGATGTAATTAATAATATTTTATATCATCATACTGATATAATCTGATACAAAATATATCAGTATAGTGATATAAGAGTAGCCAGCACCAGCAGGGTATCTACGACGACAGGTTCATAGGACCGTACAGGCAGACCACGGCGAGGGTGCATAAATACGGCAGCAAGATAGTACTTCAAGTCGTGCACGGCGCCACCCTGCAGGGCAAGAACGATCTTTGGCAAGATTGGCTATAAGGGACCATGCCCGCCGCTACGGGCAAGCCCCATAGGTATTTTTTCAAGGTATATGCTCTGGACATCACACTGGACATAAATAGCGGTGCAACCAAATCCCGGCTTGGGGCTGCCATGTCAGGGCACATCCCGGGTAAAGGATAAATTGTTGGGAAATACGGACAGTAAAACGTCTTTACCTTTTCGGTTTTGATAAGTTTCCTGTTATCAAGATCCCGTGCCTGGATGTATGCACATATCCTTATCTTCCATTGAATAAGCGATAGGTACAAGTGGGATTCAGTGATAATAATGATACATGTCAGACCTACTGGAAAGATCCCTGAAAGCAGCTCCAATCGTGAACCGTGGCGAGTACAATTATTTCATACATCCCATTACTGACGGAGTCCCGTATCTGGAACCTGCCCTGCTAAATGAAGTGACTGACAGGATAATGGCTGTTGCCAAACCCGGCTTTGATAAGATACTTACCATCGAGGCCATGGGCATCCATATCGGAACAGCCCTGGCCCTAAGGACAGGTAAACCCATGTCCATAGTCCGGAAACGTCCGTATGAGCTTCCGAATGAAGTAAAGATCCACCAGGCCACTGGCTATTCTAAAGGCGAACTGTACCTGAACGGGATATCCCCAGGTGAGCGTTTGATCATAGTCGATGATGTCGTCAGCACAGGCGGGACGCTGAAAGCCGTATGGCAGGCCGTGGGGATCGCGGGTGGAATTATCGTGGATACCGTCGTAGTTATCGAGCGGGGAGATGGCGCAAAGCAGCTCAGACAGGCAGGTTTGCCTGTGAAGACCCTGGTAAGGGTCGATGTTGGCCCCGAGGGTGTGGAGATATTAGGATAATATATTCATCGCAGCCATGAACAATTCATCCTTTCTTGATATCTTTGACTTTGAGCTGGAACGGGTAGTTGACCTGATCAACCGATCAGAAGCAAGGACTGTGGGTCTTCAATTCCCGGAAGGCTTTAAGAGGCAGGCATTTTCCATAGCAAGGGAACTGGAAAATAAGACCGGGGCGCTTGTTTTGGTGTCCGGCAACCCATGTTTCGGGGCTTGTGATATCGACATGGTACTCAAAGGTTCTGTGGATATCATGTTCCATTTCGGGCATTGTGAACTTGTGGACGGGCTGGATAATGTAATTTTCATGGAAACACCTGCCAGGGTTGATATCGGGCCTGTGGTTGAAATGGCGGCTGTTGAACTGGATGCAGGCACAGTGGGTCTTGTGACCACTGTCCAGCATGTCCATCAACTGGACAAGGCCAGGAATATCCTGGGATCAAGAGGCATGTCGTGTGTGGTGGGTACCGGTGATTCGCGGATCAAATATCCGGGACAGTTGCTGGGGTGCAACTTTTCGGCTGCCGAGGTCAAATGCGACAGCTACCTGTATATCGGAAGCGGGAAGTTCCATCCATTGGGTGTGGCTGTGGCAACAAGGCGAAAAGTACTGGCAGCCGACCCCATGTTGAACACTGTTGAGTGGGTGGACCCTGAAAGGATATTGAGGCAAAGGGGCGGGGTGATCGCCAGGTGTCTTGATGCCACTTCCTTTTGCATAATCGTATCCACCAAGATAGGGCAGGAGAGAATGGGACTGGCACGGCGGCTGGCCGAACTTGCTAAAAAGCATGGTAAGGAACATATCATAATTTCACTGGACAATATCACTCCCGATGCCTTGTTGCAGTTCAAGGTGGATGCTTTTGTAAATACGGCATGTCCGCGCATTGCGATAGATGAGGGTGGACGGTTCAATGCGCCTGTGCTTACGCCAGTGGAGTTTGAGATTGTGCTCGGTGAGCGGGACTGGTCTGACCTGGTGTTTGATGAGATAAGGGATGATGCCATACAATAAGGTTATTAAATATTGAACTAAATGGGTACCTGAGGTGACCTGTATGTCTAAATTTAAAAAAAGAGACTTGGAACGTAAAGGGGAAAAGAAAAAACAGATCCTTGAAAAAAAATTGATTAAGAACAATCTTGAGTCTTTGACAGGGTCAGAAGGGGAAATTGCGAAGTTACCCGAAGAGGAGTAGTTCTGGTTGCAGGTAAGGATAAAGATACTTGCCGGAGGCGTCCTTGAAAAAACAATTGAAGTAGAAGAAGGAAGTACCTATAGTGATATCCTTGCAGAACTTGGGATCAACCCTGAGACTGTTGTGGTGATGGTCGAAGGCAGGCCTGTACCTATAGATGATATCGTGGATTCAAGTCGAATTGATATCCTTAGAATCGTATCAGGAGGATGATCAACTACGGATAATCCTCCACCCTGACCGCAGTACCCGGGGGTTGGTAGCAAACCTTGTTATTGGCGGTACGACCGCAATTGGAGTGAAAGCCGTAGCAAGGTCCAGGTCCCAGTCCAGTACAGGCTGCGTGAAATCAGGTCTAAAGGAAATATTATACTGTCCCGGCAGGGCGTGTAGATATCCTGTCAACATGCCCGTGTAGGCGGGATCCTCCAGGCCGTAGACGGTATCCAGTTCAAAATGCCTGAATTTGAAAATGGATAGCAAATCCCTGATAAGCCGCATTAACGGGCCTATCAGAGGAGTAAAATTCTTTACTTGCGGAATGGATCGGGATTTGACGGATTTTTTTATGTCCTTGGTTTCAGGTGGTTTTTCTTTATACTGCCGATGGATCAACGTGCGGCCCAGGATGAGTATATCTGTTTGTTTATCCTTTAATTCATATTGAATGGCAAGTATCAGCCAGCTTATGCTAATACTACCGTCTATTATTCCTTCTGACCCGGAAGATCGGGCACGGATAGTAACAGGGAATAGTAGCACAACTATGATCATTACTATTACTATTCCCATCAGGAGCCAAATCATTTCAATTGTGATTGGTTTTTAGTTGGCCTCGGTTTCACCGGTTTTCTCCTTATGTTTTTCTTCCATTATCGATTTGCATTTATCCATCATTTCCGGCATTATCTCGGTAAGCTGGGCCAATACACCTTTCCCCTTGATGCTAAATACCTGGACATCCTCTGGCGTCACCACAAGGAAAGCCACGGGTTGAATAGAAGCACCACCGCCACCGCCACCGCCGGTACCTTCCTCGCCTGCTTTCTTTTTGCCTTCCCCTCCACCACCGCCAAAACCAAAGCTGACCTTGGTCACTGGTATGATGGTCTTACCTTCCACGAAAATATGTTCTCCAATCACGGTCTTGGTGGAGACCATGTCGGCAATCTCTTCTGTAATGGTCTTTAATAAATCGTCCACTATCAAAACTCTAACCTCCATTAATTTGGTTGTGTGTAAAAGTATATGTATCTATCCCTGAGAATTGTACTTCTTAAATAGCCCACTGACGTATGATTTGCTCTACTCTCACATGGAGTGTAGATTTGACTGATTTGAGTTGTTAAAAAGGTTAAGGCAATTGTTTTCATTCAAAACTACCTATAATCGGAGATACTGGTTGAAGCCATAATTATTATATAGAAGTACAAACAGTTACAAGTGCTCTAATTATATTATTAATATTACAGGGATCATAATTACCGGAGGAAGAAGATCAATGGCAGGATTAGGCGGACAGCCTATTATTATTATTGACCCGGAAAAAAGCAGGACGACAGGCCGGGACGCACAGTCAGCAAATATCATGGCAGCAAGGACAATTGCAAATGCTGTGAAAACCACATTGGGACCCAAAGGCATGGATAAGATGCTGGTCAATGCTGTGGGTGACATAACAGTTACCAATGATGGCGCAGCTATTTTGCAGGATATTGATGTCCAGCACCCTGCAGCCATGATGATGGTGGAGATATCAAAGACCCAGGAAAAAGAAGTGGGAGATGGTACTACCAGTGCCGTGGTCCTTGCAGGAGAACTGCTGGGCCAGGCTGAAAAACTGATCGAACTTGATGTTCATCCCACAGTTATCATCAAGGGTTTCAGGCTTGCAGCTGAAAAGGCACAGGAAATCCTGGAATCCAATGCAATCGGGATCACAGCTGACGATACCGAAACACTCAGAAGGGTTGCACTCACTGCACTTTCAGGTAAGGGCAGCGAGATGGCACTGGACGACCTGGCAGATCTGACAATAAATGCTATCCGGTCCATTACAGATAATGGAGAAGTAGATATCCAGCACAATATCCAGATCATCCACCAGAGGGGGGGTTCCATAAAGGACACACATCTTCTCAAGGGTATGGTGATCGATAAGGCCCGGGCCCACAAGAATATGCCAAAAAGTGTAATAAATGCAAAAATTGCGATTCTTGATGTGGGTATAGAGGTACAAAAAACTACTATAAGTGCCAAGATCAAGATATCAACCCCTGATGAACTGGATGAAGCATACAGTGACGAATACCAGACTGTAAAAGAACAGGTGGACAGCCTGATAGCCAGCGGGGCCAATGTAGTGGTCACTGAGAAAGGGATTGACGATATATCCCTGCATTACCTTGCCAAGAATAACATCCTGGCCATCAGGCGGGTCAAGGAGGGCGAACTGAAAAAGATCGTTCGTGCCACCAGTGCTGTGATCGTGTCCAATGCCATGGACATATCCCCTGAAGACCTGGGTAATGCCGAACTGGTCGAAGAGAGGGGAATTGGCAATTACAAGATGATCTATTTCGAGGGATGCAATAATCCCAAAGCTGTGACTATACTAGTCCACAGTGGTGCTGATTTTATCACAGATGAGGTTGACAGGGCGCTGGATGATGCACTGAATGTAGTAAAGGTGGTCGTAAACGAAGACAAGATCATGTTCGGTGGCGGTGCACCTGAAATTGAGGTTGCACTGCAGCTTAAGGAATATGCCTCCTCATTAAGCGGACGTGAGCAGCTGGCCGCAGTTGCATTTGCCGATGCAATGGAAGGTCTGCCAAGGAGCCTTACAGAGAATTCCGGCCTTGACCCTGTAGATATCCTGGTACAATTAAGGGCCGAACATAAGAATGGTAATAATACTGTGGGTCTGAACGTGCTGACCGGTGAAGTCATGGATATGAAGGATACCAGTGTGGTCGAGCCGTTAAAGGTCAAGATCCAGTCAATAAAATCAGCGACCGATGCTGTTGCAATGATACTGAGGGTAGATGATGTGTTCGCATCCAAATATACCGGCCTGATGGATGTAAAGCCCGAACACAGAATGGATAGCTATGATGGTATTGAAGCTCCTGATATCGGAGATGATTATTAGATACAACGGGCAATAGTACGGAAGGATCAATACTGTATTACATAGAGGTTTGATATGGGGAAGAATAAGGACGTCGAGGTAGACCCATCATCGAATGACACTCTTGAAGATTCTGAAGAGCAAATGGTCGAGACTGAAGAAATAACAGTGGAAGAACCTATTAGTGCACTGGAGGAATCGGGCAGATTAGCGTCAGAGTATCTGGACCATTTGCAGCGGCTTCAGGCAGAGTTCGATAATTACAAAAAGAGAGTGGACAGGGAAAAGGCAGAACTTATTGAATATGCCAGCGCAGAACTGGTATCAGAGTTAATTGACATAATGGAAAACCTTGAACGGGGTGTGGCAAGTGCAAAAGGATCTGATGACATTGACTCCATTGTTAAAGGAATGGAGATGGTCAGCACCCAGTTGAAGGATATTCTTGGATCCAGGGGTCTTAAACCCATAGAAGCTGTGGGTAAAAAGTTCGACCCCCATTACCATGAAGCAATGATGATGACCCCAACTGATGAGTACCCTTACAATACAGTGATCGAAGAGTTCCAGCAGGGATACACGATAAAGGATAAAGTGATACGGTATTCCAAGGTCAGGGTATCGGTAAATGAAAATAATAGTAATAATAGTGAATAATATATGTTTGTGAATTATTATAGTAAGATGAGGTGAATTGAATGGCAAAGATTATTGGAATTGATCTGGGAACAAGCAATTCTGGGGCTGCTGCACTTATTGGAGGCAGGCCGACAATAATTCCCAGTGCTGAAGGAACGAGTGTAGCTGGAAAGGCATTCCCGTCAGTTGTGGCTTTTACTGAAGATGGGCAAAGACTGGTAGGTGAACCTGCACGAAGACAGGCCGTTACCAATCCCGAAGGTACTGTAATGGCTATCAAGCGAAAGATGGGAACCGGGGAAAATGTTAAGATCAAGGATAAGGAGTTTACTCCACAGGATATATCGGCTTTTATACTGCAGAAAATAAAACAGGATGCTGAGGCTTTCCTGGGTGATACGATAGAAAAAGCTGTCATTACTGTCCCTGCATATTTTAACGATAACCAGAGGCAGGCGACCAAGGATGCGGGAGAGATCGCAGGACTTGAAGTGGTACGGATAATCAACGAGCCCACGGCCGCATCACTGGCATATGGCCTGGATAAAAAATCCGACCAGAAGATACTGGTATATGATTTCGGCGGTGGTACACTTGATGTTAGCCTCATGGAAGTCGGGGACGGTGTCTTCGAGGTCAAATCCACATCGGGAGATACACAGCTTGGTGGTACTGATATGGACAATTTGCTGATCGACTATATTGCAGAAGATTTCCTGAACAAGGAGGGAATCGATCTCAGGTCTGACAAAACAGCAAACCAGCGTCTGCGGGAAGCTGCTGAGAAGGCAAAGATCGAGCTTTCCACTACAATGCAGACATCGATCAACCTGCCCTTTATTACTGCCAACCAGGCAGGTCCCAAACACCTGGAGATGACACTTACCAGGTCCAAACTGGAAGAACTGGTCATGCCAGTTATTGTAAAGACCCGCCAGCCCATGGAACAGGCAATTAAGGATGCGGGATTAAGCACATCTAATATTACTACTATTATTTTGGTAGGCGGGCCTACAAGGATGCCTGTGGTACAGAAGTTCGTAAGTGATATTGTCGGTAAGGAAGCCGAGCGGGGTATTGACCCGATGGAATGCGTGGCAATGGGTGCTGCTATCCAGGCTGGCGTGCTGGAAGGTGAGGTCAAGGATGTGCTGCTGCTGGATGTTACACCTTTGTCCCTTGGTATTGAGACCCTTGGTAGTGTGTCAACGAAGCTAATCGAGCGTAACACCACTATACCAACCAAGAAGAGCCAGATTTTCAGTACGGCTGCCGATAACCAGCCGTCTGTGGACATCCATGTGCTGCAGGGTGAGCGTGCCATGGCCCACGATAACACCACACTGGGACAGTTCACGCTGGTTGGTATTCCACCGGCACCCAGGGGTATTCCCCAGATCGAAGTAACCTTTGATATCGATGCCAACGGCATCATTCATGTAACAGCCAAGGACCTTGGTACCAATAAGGAGCAGAAGATCACAATCACGGCACCGCATAAACTTTCGGATGACGAGATCAAGTCAAAGGTCAACGATGCCGAACAGTATGAAGAGGCTGACAGAAAAGCAAAGGAACTTATCGAGCTTAAGAACCAGGCCGATACACTGGTATATACTACGGAAAAAGCCCTGTCCGATCTTGGTGATAAGGTCACTGAAGACCAGCGCAAGTCTGTCACCGAAAAGATCGAGAAGACCAGGGAGTCCATAGGTACGGATGATAAGGACCAGATACAGTCTGCCATTGATGATCTGACCAAGGAGATGCAGGCCGTTAGCACCATGATATATGAACAGGCTGCCCAGGAACAACAGGCGGCAGGTGGTGCGGGGGCCGAAGCCGAAGCCGAAGCCGGGACCGATGAAGCTACTGACGAAAATGTAGTGGATGCCGAATATGAAGTAGTGGATGAGGATAAGGAGAAATGATTCCTCCCCTCAACCTTTTTTTTTATTAATTACACTGAATAATGGCTGATAAGCGCGATTACTATGAAATTCTGGGCGTTAATAAGGACGTCAAAGAAGATGAACTGAAAAAAGCCTACAGGAAACTGGCATTAAAGTACCATCCTGACCGCAATAAAGAGGCTGGTGCTGAAGAGACGTTCAAGGAGATTAGCGAAGCCTATGCAGTGCTTAGCGACCAGGAGAAACGTACCAAGTACGACCAGTTCGGGCATGCTGGTGTGGACGGACGCTGGAGCCAGGAAGATATCTTCAGGGGTGCGAACTTCGAAGACATGTTTGGGGGTTCCGGTGGCGGTGGTTTCGGGGATAGTATATTTGATATTATTTTTGGCGGCAGGGGTCGCAGACGCGGTGGTCCCCATAGGGGGTCTGACCTCAGATATAGTATGACTATTTCCTTTGAGGATGCTTTCCACGGAATGGAGCAAAAGATAAGTATACCCAGGACTGAGAACTGTAGCGTATGCAAGGGGAGCGGTGCAAAACCAGGTACCGAAGCCAAGACCTGCGGTACATGCAGGGGGAGCGGCCAGACCACCAGTGCACAGAATACGCCTTTCGGGCAGTTCATGACCACAAGTACCTGTCCCACATGCAGGGGCAGGGGTAAGGTGGTCGATGTTCCATGTACTAAATGTCATGGCAGCGGCAGGGTACAAAAGAAGCGGAAGATCAAGATTAAAGTGCCTGCCGGTATTGAAAGTAATTCGAGGATGAGGGTGGGTGGTGAAGGTGAGCATGGAACTGCTGGCGGGCCGCCTGGTGACCTTTTCGTTGATATTTATGTGAAGCCGCATAAGACTTTTAAGCGCGTGGGGGACGATATACTTGTAGAGAATGATATCAGTTTTACCCAGGCTGCTTTGGGTGATGAGATTATAGTGTCTACAGTGGATGAGAAGGTGAAGCTAAAGGTTCCTGCCGGGACTCAAACATGGGCTACTTTCAGGGTGAGGGGTAAGGGTATGCCCTATATGCACGGGCACGGGCAGGGGGACCTGCATGTGAGGATGAATGTAAAAGTGCCTAAAAAGTTATCCTTAAAGCAGAAGGAGGTTTTGCGGGAGTTTGCCAGGCTTAGTGGGGAGAAGCCTGCAAAGGAGAATGAGAAGGGACTGTTCGAGAAGGTTGTTGACGGGGTAAAGGAGAAAATTTAGGGTGGGGATTATCCTTACCAATAACGTAACAAGACTATATTTTTTTTAATTACCATAAAAAAGTCAATTTTTCCCAGCCTTCAGTCCCTCTTTAGCCTTCACTATCCGCACCAGCGCAGTATTATTGGGCGTTTCAATCCCGTACACTTCTCCCAACCGCACAACTGCCCCATTGATAAAATCAATCTCAGTCCTCTTCCCCCGCAATATATCCTGAAGCATCGACGACCTATGCTCCCTTGTGGGAGGAAGCTTTTGGTCCCACAGAATCTTAAGATACTCCTCAGGTGACTCCAGCCCCAGGTCAACTCCACAGGCACCAGCCACCTGGAATGCTTCTGATATCATCTTTTCAATGAGCCACCTGGTATCGGGATTGTCCGCAATATCGCCATAAGGGACCTCCAGTAAAGCTGACAGCGGGTTTAACGCAATACTGTACAGTGCCTTGTGCCAGATATCCCGCATGGTATTAGCCGATGTCTTGGCAGGAATACCAGCATCATCCAGCATCCTGGCAATGGCCTCCACTCTTGGTGTGGGTGGTTGGTCCATTTCACCCACAAGGGTTTCTGATGCAATGGCCGTCACTTCCACTCTGCCTGGTTCAGGGATAATAGCCCCGAATATCGCCATCCCACCAATTGTTCTGTCCCTGCCTGCTATACCTGCCAGGGTCTCCACATTGCCCAGTCCGTTTTGCATGGAAACCACCATAGTGTCAGGCCCCACCATGGACAGCGCATCCCTGGCTGACGTGGCTGTATCAAAAGACTTGACAGTCAGGAACACGAGATCCATATACTTGTAAGGCGGCGATGTCACAGCATCAAGGTTAAGCACTGTATGCTCTCCCCAGATCCCACTGATATGCAGGCCGCTTTGGGAAATTGCATCCATGTGGGACTTACGCCCGACAAGTGTCACCCTGTGGCCCTGCCTTGCAAGCATACCGCCAATGACAGAACCTATAGCCCCTGCACCCATTATGGCGATGCTCATTTTCCCGGAGTCCATACAGGTACATAGGGCTGGAGCTTATTAAATAAATAGCGTTTTTTTATCACCCCTCCACTTATTTAACCAGGTGCTATCGAGCAAGGGCTGTACCAGTTCACGTGTCAACAACGGTCAAGTCAACTGTTTCCTATTTTTCTATTTGAATGCATCAAGTGAAGTCTGGGAAGGATCCAGTGAATTTTCCATTCTCTGTGCCCCTCTGTAGTCTATGTGGTTAATATTGAATTTTGTAAAAGTCAGGCAGTGTGGAAGCCATGTGGAATTGAAAATTATTTCAGGAAAAGATAATTTAATTAATCAAGCATATTCAACAAATTTATTTCTAATGAAAGCTAATACAACCAACAATGTTCAACCCCATAGACATACGCAAGGACTTCCCTGTATTAGAGAAATATGTATACCTTGACAGCGCAGCCACCACCCAGACGCCGCGCCAGGCGGTGGAGGCCATGTGCGACTATTTCTACAAGTATGCCGCCAACCACGGACGCGGCGCACACAGGCTTGCCAGGGAGACCACCAACCATTACGAGGATGCCAGGGAAGCCGTTGCCGGATTCCTTTGCGGGGAATACGAACATACCATATTCACCCGCAACACCACAGAGAGCATCAATATGGTGGCGCTGGGACTGGACTGGGAGGAGGGCGACCATGTGGTAACCACCCATGTAGAGCACCATTCCAATTTGCTGCCCTGGCTCAGGTTAAAAGAAAAAGGCGTGGAAGTAACAGCAGTTGCACCAAATCCTGATGGAACAGTTGATCCCCGGGATATTGACAGTGCCATTACTGAACAAACAAAACTGGTAGCCATAACTCATGTATCCAACGTATTTGGCTCTGTTATGGATGTGGAAGAAATAACAAAGATCGCTCACCGCAATGGCTGCATGTCACTGGTAGATGCCGCACAGAGCGTGGGCCACATGCCTTTTGATGTGAAGAAGATCGATTGCGACTTCATGGCAGTATCCGGTCATAAAGGAATGTTCGGACCACAGGGTACAGGCGTGCTGTATTTGAAGGATACCGATTCCATCAAGCCCGCATACCTTGGCGGAGGCACAATTTATGCATTGAATGGGGACGATTATAAACTTGAGGATGCGCCCGGGCGGTTCGAGTATGGTACGCCAAATATCCCGGGCATTATAGGACTGGGCAGGAGTGTGGAATACGTGAAGGGACTGGGCGTTGAAGATATCAAGCAGCATGAAGAGGCTCTGGCCAGGGACGCTGCCAAACAGCTCTCTAAGATTGATAAGGTAGAGGTGTACGGACCACAGGACAGGGCTGCTGTGGTACCTTTCAATGTAGTGGGCTTAAATCCCCACGATGTAGCCATGATACTGGATGAGACCCGCAAGATTTGCGTGCGCAGCGGCTATCACTGCGCCATACCCAGCGTCAAGTTGCTCAAGGTTGAGGGAACGATCAGGGCTTCCTTTGGTGCATACAACCTGACTGAAGAAGTGGACCTGCTTGTGGATACAGTGGAGCAGATAGCAACCACCCTGGCCTAAAGAGGTAATAAATGAGAATTATCCTGCTGGGAACCGGTGTTGCTATACCACAAAAGGACAGGGTGCAGTCCGGGCTGATAGTGGATGCAGGAAGTGATAAAAAATATAGTCCTGTACTTTTTGATTGCGGCTGCGGAGTACTGCAGAGAATTTTCCAGAGCAAATACAGGCATACCCATATCACCAATGTATTCCTTTCCCACTTGCATCTGGACCATTGCGGCGACCTGCTGGCACTGGTCAAGGCAAACTGGTTGTGTGATACTATCAAATTGAACTTGTGGGGTCCTGTGGGTACCGGGCAGTGGCTGGACGACCTGCTGGCAGCCTATCCGTACATGCAGGACAAGGTAGAGATCGAGGTGACAGAACTTGTGCCCGGTCAGGTGGTGGGGGTTGAGGGGCTGGAAGTGGAATGTATACACACGGTCCATGCCCTGCCTTCGCTGGGGTTTACGGTAACATCAGGCGGGAAGACCATGCTCTATTCAGGAGATACCGAACCTGTAGATGATATAGTAAAAGCGTCAGAGGGCATCGACCTGCTCATCCATGAGTGTTCGTTCCCTGACACTTTTGAAGTAACCAACCACACCACCCCCGGCACACTGGCAGAAATACTTAGGGGAACTTCAATAGGGCAAATTGTACTTACCCACCTGTATCCCCAGACCAGGGGATTCGAGGCCGGGATGGTTAAGGTGCTGGCTGAAGCCTGTGGGTGTCCTGTGGAGATCGGATATGACCTTCAGGTTATTGAGATATGAGACAGATGATAATAAGGGACAATATACGAAGGAGTAAGGGCATTTTTCTACCAGGAATCAGACAAAACAGCTAAATTTAAGTAACACAAGATTCGTTTTATTGATATGCAGCTTCGAGGCAGGCTCAAGCAACTGACCGAAAGCAAAGTAAATCGTATTAATGACCTGGTTTTCAAGTATAAAAAACTCAAGAAGAAATTGGGAAAAAATGCTGTCCTGGATAAATTAAAGATGCATATCCGGCATTTACCATCTGAAGAAGAACAAATTCGTCAGGCGGCAGAAGTTGTTTTTGAACTTAGTGTTGAGGCAGATGTTCCGTATCTGGAAGTACTCAGGAAGGTTATCTGCCTGACCGGTCTTCCTGAAGCAAGAGTAGATGCGGTGTTATTTGATGTACTTGAAGAACTTGATATTGAATTCGAAGAAATGAGTGATGATGAGGTACAAACAGCAGTAGCTATCAATAAAGATGATGTGATGGATGTGTATTGTGATGTACTGTTAAAAAGGCGTTTTCAAAAGCAAATGATGGAGAAATAAATTAAAAGGTTGATGATATTATGGGAAAATCAATGATTACTGAAAAGATACGCATATCACCCTATTTGCACAGGGAAATAACCGATCTTGTTGAAGATGGCGATTTTGCTTCATTTTCTGATTTTGTAAATATAGCAGTTTCGAGTTTTTTATCAAGAAACTTTGGCATGATTGAAGAGGATGAAGATACCTCGCATTTAGAGATGCCTGTAACGATGTTATATTTGGCATTGATCAACAAAGGCATACTTACACAAGAGGATATGGGCGACCTTGTAGAAAAATTAAAAAATAACGAATTGGACCAATCAATAATTGAAAACCTTTTCAGCGGTCTTATGGATAATATGGTTGAGTACGATATGTTTGATATGCTGGATATGGGAAAACAATTTGAAATGGAAGAATCCTATGAGGCTGCTGAACAAGTTTACAAGGACATAATAGAAAAGTTCCCTGAAGATTTTGAGCCTGATTTTGATCTGGGCCGCCTATATTTGAAATTGGGTAAAAAGAAAGATAGCCAAACCCAATTTAAAATTGCTCTTGAAAAGGCAAAGGAAATGGAGGAAGATGAGGACATAATTGAAATGATATCTTCAGAGATAATAAAGACAAAATAAGACGTATTGTATCCACTTAAAATCTAAGGGTAATTTAAAAATTATTAGACAGGATTTACAGGATCAACAGGATATACCGCAACGTCAACATACTGTAAATCCTGCAAATCCGGTCAAAATACCATGCTCTTTGAAGTGGATACGAGGTATTTGTTTTTTTTTGTAATAAGGGGAAATAGGTAATAGCCTATTTTCCCATTTCCCCTATGTAAAGCATCTTTTAACCAACAAGTACACTCTGTCAGACGGCACAGGCGGGTGCCGGTGCCATTGAAGCAATGAGTAAAAGAGAAGTAGCAATAAAGAGTATTGATAAGCACCAACCGGAGATATGAAAAAATGAAAATACTTGCACTTATGGGCAGCCCCAGAAAAGAGGGAAATACAGACATACTGGTCGACAAGGTCATTAACGGCGCACTGGCTGCCGGACACCAGAGTGAAAAACTATACTTATACGACCTCAACCTCCTGCCGTGCATAGACTGCCGCAACTGCAGTTCAGGTGACAGGGTCTGCAGCAGGGATGACGACATGCAGGATATCTACCCCATGATCGAGACCGCTGATGTGATCCTGTTTGGCACACCCCTGTACTGGTACGGACCCACTGGACCAATGAAGCTATTGATGGACAGGCTGCTGCCATATAGCGAGACTGATAAGTTGAAAGGCAAACGGGCAGTGCTGGTGATCCCTTCTGCAGAGGGGGCTGATGCATGTGAGCCTATTGTTACGATGTTCAGGCTGTCCCTGGACTACCTTGGTGTGGATATAGCAGATGTATTGATGCCAACAGCTTACGAGAAGGGTGAGATTTCCGGGAATGTAGAAGAGCTGGAGCGGGCTTATGGGATTGGGGCTGCCCTGTAGAGGCTGTCCAACAATTACTGTCAATAACAAATCTCTTGTTTATTTTTCGCTTTAAAGCTCCAATCCGTTCCCTTTTTCTTTGACATATAGGAAATTATAAACGTATTTCGATATAGGTAATTTTGTTAGTTTCAATCAAATCCTTCGACAGGATTTACAGGATATACAGGATTGGATTGTATCCTGTCAATCCTGTCAATCCTGTCAATCCTGTCTGAAATTTCCATTTTCTTGATTTTAAATTACTGGACAGCCTTTGTAGCCATAGAAGATTATTTTGTTTGATTTTTATTATTTATGAAATTGTCTTTTGTATCTGACAATTCCATACTAAATTGTCGTTTATGTCTGACAATCTGCCCATTACAGCCCCCACATTGCATTTTAAATACTGCAATCCCTAAATACTTTTAAAAGAATATCTGGTCGAAGTGATTCAACCATGCCCATTACCAGATTCATACCAAAACAAAAGCGCATGTCTACGACCGTAGGCGGAATGCTCATACTGGTCGGTGAGACCATGTTCCTGTTCTCAATGCTGAACTTCGTGCTTGTGACCAGGATACAGTACTACAACCCCGGCGACGCGTATATGCGCCAGTTATTCCCAAATTACCTGCTGTTCCTGGGGGCTCTGGCTGCTGCTGCACTGCTGGCAATGATATTTGTGTATATATTCATCCTGCCCAGTAAGATGGTGTTCTCCCAGCAGCAGGCAGTAAAGGACGAGCGCAGTCCCACCCATAACCTTCTCATGGAAGTGCACAGGGAATTGCAGGAACTGAGAGGCGAAGTGGACGACATTCGACTGGCGATAGATAAGGTTTAAGATAATTGGATAGAATAAGAAGTTCGCTCTCCATGAGCTTTCAAGGGGAGCAGTGTCCCGATAGGGTAGCGGATATCCTTGAAGCTTGCGGAGCTTTAGACCCGGGTTCGAGTCCCGGTCGGGACGTCTTTTTTGTCTTTGCCAAACGAATTATTCCTTATCTCGAAGGATAAACATTGGATTCGGCTGACCTGATCAGTGGTTTTGAGATATGTCTCCTGGCACAGGGCGGCACTTCATATATACCTGGTGTGATACCTCTCCCTATCGTTGTTCTGACGACCTCACCACTTTTTGTATTACAGCCTTTGCACCTGAAGCCCTGCTTGCTGCCTGCGGATTTCATGCGCTTGCCGCACGTTGGACAGACAGGATTACTGGTCTTTTCATAAGCTGCCAGTTCAAGTATCTCTATCTTCTCAACATTCAGGGTCCCGTCTGCAATACCACCATAAACACCCACTTTATCGCCCGGTATCAGTTCTTTAATAATATTCCTGAAACCCTTGGTTGGTTCAAAGGCCGCACACCTGATGCTGCCTGAACCCTTTAAGGTGAAGAACATATGACCGCCCCTGATAGTTACCGGCCTGTCAACCACAGTCCCTGTCAACTTGTAAGACCTTTCTTCCAGTACATCACATATCTGTGCATCAAGCAGGTGGAAATCCGTACCCTGGTTGGTCCTATATAGTAGTGTAAGCCCGGCAGGTTCTGAGCCAATAATGCCAAAGGCCTTTTCGATGGATTGGACATCATCCCCCCTGATCCCGAACAGTATAGGGTCCGGGGAGTGTGGTGCAAATACAATAGTGTTATTGGAAATATCCACAGTATCCCATGTACCAGGGTACGTCTCCCTGTCTGCCCTGAACACAGATTCCCTGTCGATCTCTCTGGGTGTGCCGAAGTTCCCTGGCTGACGGTATGCGATCAGTTCATAGGTGTGGTCGGGAAGGTCGCACAGCACAGAACCGCATGCTGCCAGTGCACCGATAAGGCCGCGCCCGTTCTTGAATCCCTTGTGTTTTATCCCGTATTTACCAATAAGGGAGCGGGCATCCTCCACAGCCAATACATCACGCATGGCCTGCCACATGAAACTTTCCAGGTCTTGCCTGAATCCGGGGTCGTTTCGTCCCTGGTCAATTAAGAAAACTATGCCAGGATTAGTATTTTCGCAGTCCATGTCGGCCATGTCTTCCACAAGGGATATGGCAGTATTCACAATCTGCTCTTCAGAATCCGGGTATGTATCTATCTCTACTGCCAGTGCCGCATTGCCCCGGGTCTTGTACTTTATGTTCGGGTTCAACCTGATAAGATGTGGCAGTCCCCTGATATCTCCCAGGTCTTTTAGTTTGTCAATGAGGATAGCTGTCAGATAGGTGGTGCACATCCCATCAACAGAATCTGTATCATCAATTCCTATGATCATGGGATGGTTCCGTTATACACGGTAACAGCCGGGCCTTCCATGAATGCAAAATCATTTTCGATTGTGATATTGAGTATGCCGCCCAGTGTGTTTATTGTGACCTCGTTCCCGGTCCGGCCAAGCCTATGAGCAATCACGGCAGCAGCCACAGAGCCTGTACCGCAGCTAAGGGTCTCGCCCTCAATCCCTCGCTCATATGTACGGACGTTCAGGATACCGTCCTGCGTAAAATTGATGAAATTCACATTTGTTCCTTTTGGGAATAATGAGTGGTACCTGATGGGTGGAGCCAGTCTATCTATATCGACACTTTCCAGGTCGTCTACAAATATCACGGCGTGGGGTACGCCTGTATTTACGAGGGATACCTGCATATCTTCAAGTATTTCGTCAATGAACTCGCCTTCACCCCGCATGGGTATGTCCTTTTTGTCGAACATGGGCTTTCCCATGTTCACCTTCACCCACACCTTATTACCCTGACCTTTCACTTCTATGGGGATTATCCCGGCCATAGTCTCTACCATTGCAGTGCCATTGGAGATATATCCTGCATCCATGGCATATTTCACCAAACACCTGATGCCGTTGCCGCACATCTCTGCTTCTGAACGGTCGGGCTGGAAGAGCCTCATCTTTATGTCAGATGAAGCTGATCCTGACATGAAGATAACTCCATCAGCGCCGATGCCGAACCGACGGTCGCAGTATTTTTCTGCAAAGTCTGTTTTGCTATTATCCGGTACTACTAAGTTGTTGTATTCGTCGATGATAATGAAATCGTTGCCATTTCCATGGAGTTTGGTGAAATGTATCATTACAGCAGAAATCGGCAGGTTTCAGGATAAACTTTTCGACTGACATACAGAAATTGTTCTTAATATATCAGCCACCGTAAAATCCTCACAATGTCTTTAAAACCTCAAATCACGCATCTGAAGTATCCACTTCAAATCTAAGGGTAATTTAAAAATTATTAGACAGGATTGACAGGATCGACAGGATACGAGGCAACATTAATATCCTGTAAATCCTGTAAATCCGGTCAAAATACCATGCTTTTTGAAGTGGGTACCATCTGAACACTTCTCATCCTTAAAATTTGCCTCTAAGCCCTTAGATTAATAAATAATAAATTTTTGAAAGCACTTATTGCCCTGGTGCCGTTTTTCAATCATCGTTCATATAATTCGGTCTCAGGGTGGAAGGCATACCATGCGAACCAGAAATCCCTCTCCTTAACAATCTCATCTCCCGTTTCCAGGTTTGTTATCATAACGATACCGGCATCATCCCTCTTTACTGTTATCTTGATACCATTGACCGTGTCTTCGATCACCTTCAATTCTTTCAGGTTGTCCTCCCGGTATGCCTTGAAGGTGCCGTTTACTTCTATACCGAAAACAACGGTCTTGGGATGGATCCTCTTATCCTCATTCTCAACAGGGAAGAATACAAAACTATTCTCATAATAATTCCCGTAAGGATCTGTGCCATAAGGTCGCATGAATCCGGTATCCTGGCTGAGAACCTCTGAGCCCGGATGTGCTGATTTCCAGTCCCTCCATACAACAGTGTCTATTGATTGGGGAATGAGCTTTGTCCCTGTTAATTCACCCACAATAGCCAGACCGTCGATCTGGGTCCAGTAGGAATTGGTATTTCTGTCGTACATTACCAGATTGGAATTGTATAATTTTCCTGAGGTTCCGAATTCCACCACTTCTCCTTTAATGGTTCGATTATAGGCAATACCTGATCCGCATAATGGACAATAGGTGATAAGAATCGGATCATCAGCTATCCAATCATTGACGATCTCATGCCACACCAGTATCTGCAGCGGATACACGCGTGTTACATTCTTATGGATGATCGCCAGTACCAGTTCATTATCCTGTATCCATTCATCAGCCTGCTCAACTGTGACATATTTCGGAATATCAATTGACGGGATCCCGTCCTTTGGAGGGCCACCGGATTGGATATTGTCCGGATCTACCAGATATTTCACCCCTCTTGATGTTATTTTTATTCCCATCTCCTCTTCCATTTCACGTATTTCTGGCAATCGTTCTATGGAATCGGGTGAGTCTTTCTCTTCAACGCACCCAGTACATGTGAACAGTGCTAATATTGCCACTCCCAGTATGAGTATTGTTATACTTCTATTCATATTCATCACCCAAATATCCTGAAAACAACTACAAGGTAATATACTGAAATTATTAACATTATTATCCCAGCAGTGAAATTTATAGCTCTCTTGTGTTTTGTCAGGTAGTTGATTATTGCATTGCTTGAAGCGGTGGAGATCAGTGAAAATACCAGCAAGGGGAACGCCATGCCAATCCCGAACATTATGAAACGCAGGACATTTTCGACAAAACCTATGGTGGATATTGTTCTGGTAAACAGTACGGCGATAAACGGCGGATTGCACGGTACCACAATAGCCCCAAAAAAGAATCCGAAAACAAAAGCATTGAGTAAAGGATTGGTGCCAAGAGGCGCTTCGGTTCTTGGGAGGTATCTGCCCACGTCAATATCAACTATTAACAGTATGCTAATTATTATTAATATTCCAAAGGCTATGGGTGATACAATCTCAATCACGCTTGTTAAGGCTACCTGCAGAATTGTAGTAAAAATCAATCCGAGCAGCAGCATGAAAACAACTATTCCAGCTGTTATGATCAGTCCAAATAATGCAATGGTGTTTCTGTTTGCTTCTTTTCCCGACAGTTGATGGGAGAGGTACACTAAAAAGCCGGGATATAGCGGCAAAACGCAGGCTGCAGTTAATGGGGTGAGTAATCCTAATATGAATGCTTCTGAAAAAATGAATAATTCCAGTGCCATATCAGCACCCTTCATCTATTGCTGCAAGTAATTCATCAGCAGATTTTACCCCGCTTGTTAACAGTCTGGCAGATCCATCTTCACATATAAGGACGACCGGTGCACTGGGTGCATTCACCACTTGTAATCCAAATTCTTCAATTAATGCATTGGTGAGTTCAATGGGTGAAATGGCAAAGTACCAGTCCAGGCCGTGGGTTTCAATATGTTCTTTGACATTATTTTCATCCTCATTGGGATCGGTATCCAGGGATATGTGTATTATAGCAGCGCCTTTTCTTTCTTTTAGCTCAGCCATTTTCCTTTGCTGCTGCAAACATGTGGGACACCATACGGCAAAGCTATCAAGTAAAATAGGTGTGCCTTTGAAATCGCTGATTGTAAACGTTTTTTGAGTTGCAACATCAGTAAGTTCTATGTCCATCCATGTAGACGATACCGTATCTGTTGTAGGAGATGCCGGGGACTCATCAGAGGTTGTAATACAGCCACTTAGAAAAATACTTGGTACTATCACGATTGCCAAATAAATAACAATTGATTGATTTTTCAATGACATCATAACCCCCCGGTTATTAGAGGCCGTTACAATTCGTGTTTGTGAATATTATGAAACCACAGATAAACACAGATGAACACAGATTTTCAGGTGGCGTATCCGCGTTTATCTGCGTTCATCTGCGGTTATTTTGATAGTACCAACATGTAATCTAACGGTCTCGGTTATTATAACGGTATTAATAAGATGTTGGCAATTGCTAGTATATAACTTTTCCCGATGTTTTTGACAAATCCATATCTGAAGCCATCTTCATTATCATTTGATAATGTTGCGTTGACTCGATAATTGATTCAGCAAGAATCAAATCATTAGCAAGTTCATACAACTCGATTTCGTGTAAAGGAATATTTTCAATGCTGGCAAACTCATCAAGATATTTTTGAGTGACATTTTTTAATTTGTGGTGGTAGTACTTAATAATGGTATAAATCATATACAAATTTTCAATTTTTCATCATCATACAATTTAAATACTATTATTCTAATCATTATGATGAGTAGATAATAATAAAATACACAATGTAAGGGTGGGTAAATGGAGCGAATACCAACAGGGATTGCTGAGCTGGACGAAAAAATCAGTGGAGGTTATCCAAAGAGTAAAGCCATGTTGATAACCGGTGCTCCAGGTACAGGGAAAACGATATTCGGATTGCATTTCCTACATAAAGGCTGCACAGATGGCAGGAAATGTATGCTCATTGCAACAGAAGAAATGCCGGAAGATATTATCATAGAGGCAGGAATGCTCGGGCTTGACCTGCAACCGTATATCGATAGCGGACAGCTCATAATCGATCGCGTGCTTGAGATGAGAACTGAAAATACCAAAATAGGAGCACAATTCGGAGCTGGATTCGAGGTCACTGAAATGGACATACTTGAACGAGTTCAATCAGTGCCGGATGATGTTGAAGTAGTCGTTATCGATAACATGGGGGTATTTGCACTGGACTTGAATCTAAAAGAATTCAGGAACAAGATCGATACCATAAACCTCACACTTTCAGGCAAAGGTTGTACCACCCTGTTCATTATGGATGAAACTGCGTATGAACTGACCCACATGCTGGCAGAATATTCGGTTTACGGCTCTATTAAACTTATGATAAAAGAAAATCCATACACTGGTATGAGGGAGCGTTACCTGGATATTCCTAAGATGCGCGGTACCGACATTTCACTGGAATTATCTGTATTTGACATCACATCAGAGGGAATCATATTCCGTAAATCCAAAAAAGCGATTGGATAAAGGGAGTAAAAAAGCAAAGCAAGAAGAATAGTTGTGGAGAATAAAGCAGAATTCGAGGGACTTTTTAATTTATTTTGATCAAGTGAGATAAATGGATCATTGCAACGAAGATTCACCGCAGAGAACGCAGAGAGGCGCAGAGGTTTGTTGTTTTTCTCTGCGTGCCTCTGCAGTTGCTGTGGTATTCTTCGAACCGGAAATACACTGTAAAAGAAGAGGCGAATGAATGAAACTTACTCCAAAGTTGGTAATGATGGGACTGGCTGTTATCTTAATCACAACGCTCATTCTTACAGTGGCAGTACATGAATTGCTTGGTGGAATTTCCGAAACAGAGATAGAACATGATATGACAAGCCACACCAACATTGCCATGGCAGAATATTCTGATGAATTTAAAGAGATGCAACAATTTTCAGATCTTATTGTCAGGAGAAATGTGTTTCTAACACAATTCAAAGAAAAAGATCCGGCAGCCTTGCACACATTTCTGGCGTTCGAAATGGCTCAGACCGATATGGACTTTGTGACATTAGTTGATGCAAATATGACAGTTCTTGCCAGGGCCAATACAGCTATTTCAGGGGATACAACCCCTTTTATTGAACTTGTTGAAGATGCCTTGCAAGGCCAGCACATATCATCTACCGAAATTGCCAACCAGAGTGACCTGGGCAAGGAAAATCACGACACGATCATACCGATCAAAGCTGACACCAGGCTGGAAGATGCCGAAATTACTTTTGCCATGGTACAGGTGCATCTTGCTCCGGTATATGTGGACGAACGTGTTGAAGGGGTATTAATAAGCGGCAGGGTATTGAATAACAGGAACAGGGTACCGGATGATATTGACACCAGACTCACAGATACCACCACAGCAGTGTATCAGGGACAATACTGCATAGCAACCAGTTCAGTAATCGGAAATGAAGTACTTCTCGGCACTTCGCTTCCACTAGGTATCCTTGAAGAACTCCAGATAGGAATGAACTCTATTGGTGAAATAGAGAGATTTTCGACATCATACGTTTACGGGGCCGCCCCAATTACAGACTATAATGGCCACTCTATCGGAGCACTTATTGTAAGCAGTCCAAAGGAACGGTACTTAGCGGCGTCAAAAAGTGTCAGTAAAACAATACTCTTCATCATGATTGTAACTTTGTTCATTACAGCCGAAATTTTATATTATGCATCAAATAGAATAATATCTCCTCTTACCCAGCTTAACAATGCTGCCAGGTATGTGACTGCCGGGAAAGGATATAAAAAAGTAGAGATAAAGACAAATGATGAAATAGGCGAAATGGCAGAATCCTTCAACCATATGGTGGATTCACTGGAAATGAGGGATGAAAAAACCCTGGAATCAAACGAAGAGCTTCGGCAGCTAAATGAATCACTTCAGGAACAGACAGTTTACTTTGAAGCACAGCAAAAGCAGTCGGCTGCATATACCGAGATCCTGACACGTTTAGGCAGCACCATAGACCTGGATACGATCTTAAGAGAAGGTCTTGGCAATCTTATGGAATATACAAATTCGCCGCTTGGTGCGGTCTATCTATATGATCCTGATAGTAAGGTGCTTGTGCCGTTTGTCACTAATGGTGCCAAAAAAGTAGTCTCTGAGCAGCAATTCGATCTGGATGAAGGTATTCCGGGCCAGACTGCAGTTAAGAAAGAAATGATCGTAGTAACAGATATTCCGGCAGATAGTATATACAGGATAGAAGCCGGGCTGTGTGAAATCCCGCCAAAGACTATTGTCAGCACTCCGATGGTCTTCAAGGACACGCTTTTAGGTGTTATGATCACCTGTCATCTCGGTGACGTCCCGCCAGATGTGCTGGATTTCATGAAACGAATAGTTGGCCAGCATGCAGTGGCTGTCAATAATGCAAAAACCTACCTGCAAGCACAGAAGATGGCAAACACATTAAAAGAGCAGCGTGACGAACTTAACATAAAGACACAGGAACTTGCAGCTGCCAGCAGGACGAAGTCTGAGTTTTTGGCTAACATGAGCCATGAACTGAGAACTCCGCTGAATTCGATCATAGGTTTTTCAGACATACTGCACGATGGAACATTCGGTGCCCTTAATGAAAAGCAGTCAAGGTATATCAGTAATATCCTGACAAGCGGAAAAAATCTCTTAGGTCTTATCAATGATATACTTGACCTATCAAAGGTCGAAGCAGGGAAGATGGAACTACAATATGAGGAGTTCAATGTTTCAGATGCCATTAATGAGGTGAAGACGGTAACAGCACCCCTGGCATCAAAGAAGAATATTGTTATGGAAACTAAGATCGATCCCGGACTTACGACTATCGTGGCAGATAAGGGTAAGGTCAAGCAGATACTCTACAACCTGATAAGCAATGCCACCAAATTCACACCTGAAAAAGGCTTGATCACCATCAATGGTCTGCGTGTAGGGGACATGGCACAAATCGAGGTCAAAGATACCGGGATCGGGATATCAAAGGACGACCAGAAAAAGCTATTCCAGTCTTTTGTACAGCTTGATGCATCAACTTCCAGGGAATATAGCGGAACTGGACTGGGGCTTGTCCTTGTTAAGCGGTTCGTGGAACAGCATGGTGGTGAGGTGAAGCTTCAAAGTGAACCCGGTAAGGGCAGTTCGTTTATTTTCACCATACCGATAGAAGGTAAAATAAAAGCACCTGGCGCTATTAAAGAACCTGGAGCAAAGGCAGGGACTGAAATAACTGCAATTCCTGAAGTGCCTGCACTGAAAGAAACTGTGCCCGCAGAGGCTTTAGCTGGAACAGCTAAAATGCCTGAAGTACCTGTGGTGAAAGAAACAGTGAGCGAAGAGGACATTGAACAGATAGGAATACCATCGATCGCTGAGCCTGAAGGCGCAACAGGGGATGAACCGCTTATCCTTGTTGTGGAAGATGATATAAACGCAAGCGAACTACTTATAATCACGTTCACAAAAGCAGGATACAGGGCTGTACCTGCCTATACGGGCAAAGGGGCACTGGCATTAGTGGAAAAAATTGAACCGTTTGCCATTACACTGGACATCATGCTTCCGGGTATAGACGGATGGGAAGTGCTTAATCGCTTAAAAAATAATCCCAATACCTGCCATATCCCTGTGATAGTCATTTCAATGGTAGATAATAAAGAGATAGGTTTCGCGATGGGGGTTGTTGATTACTTTATCAAACCCGTGGAAAAATCTTCACTTCTTGCTTCGCTGGATAATCTTAAGAAAACATTAAAAGTTGAGGCCCTGAAAGTTCTTGTTGTGGACGATGAGCCAAATGCTGTTGAAATGATAGCAGCGATGATCGAGCCGGATGGCTATGGTGTGATAAGAGCATATGGTGGACAGGAGGGAATCGATAAGGCATTAAGCGAACATCCTGATGTGCTGGTACTCGACCTTATGATGCCTATCGTAAGTGGTTTTGATGTTATTTCCACACTGAAAGCCGATCCCGGAACAAAAGATATCCCGATTATCATCTGTACGGCAAAAGAACTTACAAGTGATGATATAAAAGTGCTGAAGGATAATGTAGTTTCTATTATGCGTAAGGGAATGTTTACTGCAGATGATATCCTGGATGAAATCAAAAAAATTACAGTATTGGGGGAAAAAGAATAATGAAATATATACTGGTTGTTGAAGACAATCCTATGAACATGGAACTGGCAGTTGATCTGCTTGAATCATATGGATATAAGGTAACAGGTGCAGAAGACGGGTTTAAGGCACTTGAACTTGTAAAAGAGACAGGGTTTAACCTGATACTTCTGGATATGCAACTCCCTAAAATGGATGGGCTTGAAGTGCTTACAAAGCTTAAGGGTGAGCCGAAAACGGCAGATATTCCTGTGGTTGCATTAACAGCACACGCCATGATGGGAGATGAAGAGCGGTTCTGTGATGCAGGATGTATCGGATATATTTCAAAACCTATTGATGTCCACCAGTTCAAGGCGATTGTTGCGGGTTATCTTGGAGAATCAAACAATATTTAATATAAAAGAAATGGGGCAATTATCATGCAGCAAGGAGAGATGCCAAAGATATTGGTCGTTGATGACGAACCAATAAATGTGGAACTGCTGGAAGCTTATCTGATAGGGGAATATAATATTCTAACTGCATACAACGGCGAGGAAGCACTTGAGAAGGTCAAAAGCGAACATCCTGACCTTATTCTTCTTGATATCATGATGCCTGGTATGGATGGATATGAGATCTGCCGAATACTGAAAAACGATTCGCTAACCCAATTCATACCCATCGTAATGGTGACTGCGCTCTCCGAACGTGATGACCGGATAAAGAGTATTGAAGTTGGGGCAGATGAGTTCCTTACAAAACCAGTGGATAAGGTGGAACTCATGGCAAGGGTAAAATCACTGGTGCATGTCAAACAACTGCACAATCGTCTTGTATCCGAACGTGATGTGCTGGATGTGCAAAACCGTATTCGTAGTGTTTTGACTGCAATAATCCCTATCTTGCTGAAGTCTCTTTCCCTGGAGGATAAAAAGATCGTTATTCACCAGATGACTGATATGGTCGAGAAAACCATTCTGGAAATATATCCGATCAATGCGGAAAATCCTGACATTGAATGTGTTGGAGATGTTTGTGCAAATGTGATGAACCAGCTTGGTGGAACCTTTGTTACTGAACCTTCCGAAGAAGGGATGGGGTGTACGGTTAAAGGAACTGTCTGTCCATGGGGCGGCGAGGAAGCACGAAGAAACCCGATCCTGTGTAACCTGACAAGGGGGATTTTTTCAAGGATAACTGCGAGAGCGCCCGGCAACAGGGAGGTGCAGGTGCTAAAGACCCTGGGAAATGGGGACGACTGCTGTATTTTCAAGATCAATATGGTCTGATTTTTTAATTAACAACGGACAATATGATGATCGGAGATCAATAAAAATGGGCAGGGAACAGGATGAACAGACCGGGAACACTGATACTGAGTCGAAACCCTCGTTATTGTCAAATGCCTTTACTGCCCTGAAAAGTATCAGGAAGAAGGAACTAAAAACTCTTCCCCCATATGACCCTGCAGTACATGAATCCCTGATCGATTACGAAGTGCCGGATAGCTATACCGAACTTGAACGATACTGGGTGGACGAGCCATATGCTTTTATCAGCATCTTACAAGACATGGGGATGGCTCAATACCGAGTAGTTGAGCCTTCACTTACAGCATTTGAAAAGGAGATGCTTGAGCAGGGATATGAATACCTGCAGGATATCCTGACCATGGAAGATACAAAGTCCGGGGCAGACAAAGAAATTATCCTGACACATAAGGCACTCAGCCTTTTTGACCGCTACCATGCATCGCTTGAATTGCCGTCCCTGCATAAGATAATGTATTACTTGCGCCGGAATTTCATAAATTATGGAAGGATTCATCCTTTAATGATGGACCCTTATATAGAGGATATCTCATGTGATGGTATCGACATACCGATTTTTCTCTATCACACAAAATACCACAATATCATGACAAACATCTCCTTTGAGGAATCGGATTTGAACTCGTTTGTTATCAATCTCTGCCAGAAGAGCGGCAAGCAGATATCTGTCGGGGAGCCCATGGTGGATGCGACCTTACCTGGCGGCTCAAGGCTGCAGGCAACACTTGGTAAGGAAGTGACAACCCGCGGCAGTTCGTTTACTATACGTAAGTTCAAAGGTGACCCCTTAACACCTATCGACCTTATGAAATTTAAGACCTGTAATACTGAAATGATGGCATATTTCTGGCTTGCAATTGAGAACAAGCGCAGCATCATCTTCGCAGGGGGCACGGCATCCGGGAAGACGTCAATGTTAAATGCCGTATCCATTTTCATAACACCTCTCTCAAAGGTCATATCCATAGAAGATACGCGTGAACTCACACTGCATCATGATAACTGGATTGCAGGGCTTACCCGCGAATCGATCACGGTTGGCGGAGCAGGGGATGTATCCATGTATGATCTTCTGCGTGCAGCCTTAAGGCAGCGTCCTGAATACATACTTGTCGGGGAAGTACGCGGCGTGGAGGCACTGACACTCTTCCAGGCAATGTCAACAGGTCATACTACTTATTCTACTATGCATGCAGGTGATGTGAAGACCGTTGTGAACCGGCTTGAGAACGAGCCTATCAATGTACCTCATGTGATGATGCAATCACTTGATATCCTCTGCATCCAGATGCAGACACATGTAAATGATAAAAGGGTAAGGCGAACCCAGAGCATTGTCGAAGTGAAGGGACTTGATCCCAAAACAGGCAATATAAGGATCAATGAACTGTTCCGCTGGGACCCGATGGCGGATTCGTTCAACCGTGCAGGGGATTCGTATGTGCTGAATAATGTGATGCAATTAAGAGGATGGGATAGGAACAACTTGCTTGGCGAACTCAACAACCGCCAGAGTGTTCTTGATTATATGGGTGAAAAGAATATACGTGATTATGTAAGCGTATCAGTTGTAGTACAGGCCTACTCCACAAACCCCGAACTTGTACTTGAGGCAATAGGGAACGATACATTACAGGAGATGATCTCACAGACTGCTTGACCGGTATAGGGATGTGAGAGTGTGGCAATGGATTTTATAGACAGGACAGCGTATCGAATATTTGGCAACCGGGTTCGCAGCCGTGCAGAAAAATACCACGAACTCCAGATAAAGATACGGCAGGCTAACATACCATTACCGGTTGATCAGTTTGTATCAACAGCTCATTTCTATTCAATACTTGCAGGGATTGTTGCCGGCTCTATAGGATTCAGGCTGTCACTTGATGTATTTGATAGTATCACTATTCCTGCTATTACACCCGGCACAGGAGCCGTATCTAATTGGGTGGAAGCAAACACGAACGTGCTGCTGGCAGTTACCATGGGACTGCTGCTCTTCATCATTATTCAACAGATCATATATTTTATCTATACCTCGATCCCCACACTTAAAGCAAGCATCCGCAAGTCTGCTATTGACCTGTCCCTGCCTCATGCGATCATCTACCTGTATGCATTGAGCCGCGGGGGAATGAACCTGCTTGATATCTTCAGGTCATTGAGCACATATTCCTACATCTACGGTACATCGGCTGAGGAATTTGGAAACATAGTAAAGGATATTGAATATTTTAATCACGACATGCCAACGGCTCTTCGCAATGCAAGTATTCGTACACCGTCTGAAAAGTTCAAGGATTTCCTGGATGGTATGGACTCTGTGATCATAAGCGGCGGGAACATCACAACATACCTGAAAAGCAAATCCGAGCAGTACCAGTCTATTGCGGTGCGGGAACAGAAAAACTTCATGGAAACACTCGGGGTTTTGGCTGAAGTCTATATTTCTGTCTTTGTGGCAGGTCCGCTGTTTCTCATTACCATTCTTGTGATACTTGGCCTTATCGGACCCGGTGCTACTGAATTATTATATCTGCTGGTGTATGCGTTCATTCCCTCTGGCACGGTAATATTCCTGCTGGTTCTTGGTATTCTGGCTGGTGCCAGTATGAATGTTCCAAAAACGTATATAATAAAAACAAAAATCAAGGCCTTTGAAGATGTTCCTTTAAAACCCGTTTTAGATCCAAAAGAGGAATCCAGACGTATCAAATGGATGAGATTTCATAAATCCTTCTCCCAATTTACTGATGCTGTGCTGCATCCCATGCGGATGATGCGGAATAATGCCAGAAATACATTTGTAATAAGTATTCCTATTGGAATCCTGTATCTGGCGTATGAAATGTCTAAAAAAGGAGTTAGTATCGGCAGTATCCATCTTGGTCGCTTCAATGTCGGGCAATTGGCTGCACTGGACGACCACATAATATTCTCAGTTTTGATCGTACTGGTACCTTTTGTAGTATTCTACGAACTGAAGGCCAGACATATCAGGCAGATCGAGGATATGGTGCCCGAGTTTTTAAAAAGGCTGGCAAGCATAAACGAAGCCGGTATTTCACTCACTGATGCTATTGACATGACATCACGATCAAAGATCGGGATATTACGTGATGAGATCAAGCGTGTGTCAGAGGATATATCATGGGGTGCGTCCACAGCATCTGCATTGAGTAAACTTGAATACCGCATACGTACGAATATAACAACCCGTATTATAACCCTCATTATAAAAGCAAGTGAATCCACAAGCGATATTAGAAGTGTTCTTGCCATTGCAGCAAACAATGCTGATGTTGAAAAACAATTGAAGACTGCACGTTCAGCTGAGATGTTCGTGTATGTGTTCATTGTTTACATAGCGTTTTTTGTGTTCCTGTTCATTGTTTACGTGCTTACTGCATTTTTCCTGCCGGCAATGCCTGCATCAGTTGGTGAAACCGCCGCAGATCTACCGTTTATCCAGGATTTCGATATGGAGGAGTATACAACACTGTTCTTCCATGCTGCTGTAATACAGGGATTCTGCTCAGGTTTGGTCGCCGGGAAGATGGGAAGTGGAAGTATGTCTGCCGGGCTTAAACATTCGGTTATCATGATAATAATATCATACGGAGTGTTTGCTATACTGATCTAGAGAAAGGGTCTTGCATAAGAGGGATAATATGACAAAAAGTATGAAAGCAATTACAGAAAACGGCGATGCGGTTTCCGATGTGATAGGGGAATTGCTTATGACGGCAGTTGCATTTCTTGCTTTCGGGATTATCGCAGTGTTCGTACTTTCGTTTCAAGGTACAACCATGCCGCATGTGGATATCGATGGATGGGTGGATGTAAATGACGATTCTGTCTACTTGAGGCACAGCGGCGGGAATACTGTTGATACTTCTTATATCCGGATAATACTGAACCTTAACGGGACCAGGAAGGAACTTTCACCAGATGATGTTTATGCAATCCTTGGAAGAAGCACATGGGGGTTAGGGGATACTATTGTTATTAATACCTCGCAACTCTGGAGTATCACGATATCTGAAGATGATTACGTGGATGATACAATTATACACACCGGACATAATATTGTAATGGTAAGTGGTGTACTTCTCGGAGAAGTGATAGAAATGACAGCGACCCCAACAGCAACCCCAACTCCGACTCCGACACCAACGCCAACAACAACACCGACACCTACCCCAACACCTACCCCAACTCCAACACCGACTCCAACGCCAACAGGTGAGACATTTACTCCTGCATCAGTATATGATACATCAGGTGGTGATGCTACTGTTGGTCAGGTAGGGACAGATGGAGATAGTTTGTACACTACTTATAAGATCCCGAAACAAAGCACCTATGATGAAACAGCATATCAGCAGTTCAATTTCACTCCCGGCCTTACCACATCTTTGACCCGAGTACTGGTGCGGATCAATCATACTGAGGCCAATGCCAATGCCGATAACGTTAAGATAAAGGTATGGGAGCAGGATGCATCGGTCTGGCATGACGAAACGATAATAAAAATAACGACGTGGACGCTGGATGAAGTGGATGTATCATCATATATTGATACGCAGAATGATATCAATAATCTCAAAGTACGGTATCTGGCACACACAAATGCTGCGAACAAGAATTCGAATATCGAATACGTGGCCGTGTACGTGGAGTGATTGGCATGAAACACATTGTACCGGCATTTATAGTACCGAATATAATATATTTGACATATATCCTGAACACTTTGCGTCCTTTGCGGTGTATGATTTTAGTCACCGCAAAGAGCGCAAAGTTCGCAAAGACTTGCTTAAATTGTTTGGTTCCCACCTATAATAGATTTCGTATGTCCGGTTGTGCAATCTCATCAGTCGTTTCTGCGATCCTGGTCCTGGGACTTATTGTTGCATTTACCACCACGATCCATGTCAGTTATATCCCTGCATGGAAAAACGATGCCGAACGATCTCATATGGATGATACATGGAGCGATATGGCAGACCTCAAATCGAATATTGATATTCTATCTGCAGGTATGGTAACAAACCCTGCTTCCAATATCCAGGTGAGCGTACCTGTCAAAATGGGCGGCGGCGATATCCCGATCGTCTCTACAGGCAAATCAAGCGGTACCCTGTCTGTAAATCTTAACAACTGTGGCATGGCGATAACGGCATATAACGCCTCAGGTGTGGTATATGACAGCGGTTCTGACCTGTTTGACCTTGGTTCGATAAGTTATAGTTCAAAAAACAACTACTATATTAACCAGGTGTTTGAGTATGAGAACGGTGCTTTGCTTGTTGTCCAGGACAGCCGGTCGCTGGTAAAACTCTCACCTGCAGTCACAGTTTCAAAGTTGGGTGCAACTGACATCAGTGTCGTGGTAAGTGCGGTTGAACTTGTGGGGAATAGAAGAACTAAAAGCAGCAATACTATTGAAGTGGTATATCTACAGTCAAATTCATCAGGGGTGCTTTATTCAAGCAGTGATCTGGTTTCAGATGTTAATATAACGGTATCTACGAATTATCCAAATGCCTGGGCACAGTATTTCAACACAACTGCAGATCGTGCAAATCTGCAGTACGGTACGGATTATACTATTGCTACTACTGATACGTCTACGTCCTTTGCCTTGACAGGCGGTGCCAGCGAGGATATACGATTATCTGTCCAAAAGATCACGCTGGATGTATGGATCGATGCGTAGTGGAACTGCTTATTTTCAAATATTCACCAGGCAATGTTATGGAATTAATACTGTGCCTTAGTAAAAACCGGTCACAATATTTTTAAAAAAAACCCAAATGGACCGGTCGGGAATTGAACCCGAGGCCTCTACCATTCAGGTTGGACAGCTTGTTTTGCCAGTCCAAATGCCAAGGTAGCGATCTTCCCCTGATCTACCGGCCCGCTATTGGGGTGTTCTGTCATATATCCAATCTGAAATAAAGCTTTTGTTTGGTTTATGGAGGAATCATGTTTTATGTTCAATGCTGAATGCCCAATACCAAATACAAATGCCCAATGTCCGAAGTACAGAAATGTTCGCTTTTATTAAGAATAATCCGGGTTCATAGTGCTATACTTCAAATGCAAAACTAAAAACCTGATAAGGTTTTTATCATATTATCCTAATTGTATCGTTAAATTCCTATTACATAATACTAAAAAGGGGATATCCATGTTCACAATAAAAAACCATCTGGAAAAACGCAATGGCCACCTCATAATAGGCGGGGTGGATACCGTTGATCTGGTTGAAGAATTCGGGACACCACTATACGTAACGAATGAGCAGCGCATCAGGGACAATTACCGCAGGTACCATCAGGCATTTCCCGAAGCAGACCTTTATTATGCCGCCAAGGCCAATAATAATTTCACGATCATGCGCATCCTGGCGCAGGAGGGTGCAGGTGCCGATGTATTCAGTGACGGTGAACTGTATCTTGCCCTGCTTGCAGGAATACCCAGGGAAAAGATACTTTTCAACGGCAACTCCAAGACCGACAGGGAACTGGAAATGGCAGTGGAGACCGGGGTAAGGGTATCAGTGGACTCACTGGATGAGCTGCATACACTAAGCAGGATAGCATCTTCACAGAAAAAGACCATGGATATAGCCTTGAGGGTCAATCCTGATGTATCGCCAGTGACCCATCCCAAGATAAGTACAGGACTCAAGACCTCCAAATTCGGGATACCACACAAGGAAGTTGTGGAAGCCTACAAGGAAGCAGTAGAACTTGAAGGGATAAATCCCATTGGTATGCACTGCCATATCGGCAGCCAGATACTTGACACATCCCCGTTTCGCGAAACCATCAACCGTATGATGGACCTGGTTGAACAGGTGACACGGCTTGGTGTGGAACTGGAATTCCTTGATATTGGTTCGGGCCTGGGTATCCCTTACAAGAAAGGTGAGGTCGCACCGACACCACAGGACCTGTCTGACATTGTACTCCCTATATTCCGGAAGCGGTCCCAGGCTATTGGAGTGGACATAAAGCTTGTGATCGAGCCGGGCAGGTATTTGCTGGGAGATACTACCATCCTGCTTACCTCAGTGAATACCATGAAAAAGGCGGCAAAGAAGTTCGTGGGCGTAGATGCCGGGTTCAACCTGTTGATAAGACCAGCAATGTATGATAGCTATCACCATGTAGTAGTGGCAAATAAGGTAGCTGCCCCGGTCTCCAGTATATATACGGTGGTCGGGCCGATATGTGAGACTGGTGACATACTGGCACATGACAGGGAACTGCCTGCAGTGGAGAAGGATGATATTGTTGCCATACTTGATGCCGGAGCCTATGGTTTTTGTATGAGCAGCCAGTATAACGGGCGGCCCAGGTGTGCGGAAATACTGGTCAATGAAGGTAAAGTGGATGTTATCAGGAAGGCAGAGAACTTTGATGACCTGATGGCAAAACAACTTGTTCCGGCACGGTTCTTATAAGTTTTTAGGTTAACGCATATTTCAAGTATCTAAAAGGGTTAACTGAAATATGCGACAGGTTTAAGTGGATTTAAAATGAAAATGGATACACAAATTTTCGGCCCGGAGCGATGGTTTTGACAGTAAAAGTAAACAGGTTCAAATGTGGATATTGTGGTGCATGTGTGAGTGTCTGTCCCCCCGGTGCTCTTGAACTTATTGAAACATGGATAGAAGTGGATGAGACATGCACTGACTGTGGGATATGTGCAAAAATATGTCCGGTTGGGGCACTGGAGGTCCCAAAATGAAGGACCGTTATGATGTGGTAGTAGTAGGTGCAGGACCTGCGGGTTCAATGACGGCAAAGACTGCAGCTAACGCGGGGCTGGATGTCCTGCTTATCGAGAAACGACAGCAGATAGGAGACCCGGTTAGGTGTGCCGAGGGTGTAAATAAGACATATCTTAAGGAATATATCAAGCCGGACCCTGCATGGATATCTGCCGAGGTCAAGGGTTCAAAGATATACGCACCGGACGGTGCCATGGTTGAGATGAGTGAAGAGATCTCCGGCGCTGAAGTTGGATATGTACTGGAGCGCAAAGTGTTCGACCGTGCGCTGGCCAGGGATGCTGCACTGGCTGGGGCTGAAGTAATGGTCAAGACAAGGGCAACCGGATTGTTGATGGAAGATGGTTTTGTTAAAGGCATAAAAGCAGAACACATGGATGAAAAATATAACATCCGGGCAGATATTGTGGTGGGTGCCGATGGAGTTGAGTCAAAGGTGGGCCGCTGGGCCGGTATTGATACAACCTTAAAGCCAAAGGATATATCCACCTGTGCCCAGTATCTCATGACCGATATTGATATTGATACTGATTTTTGTGAGTTCTACGTGGGGCACAAGATCGCTCCATTGGGGTATATCTGGGTATTCCCGAAAGGTAATAATATGGCTAATGTCGGGATAGGTATTACAGGTCATATGTCAGGCGAGCTCAGGGCAAAGGACCTGCTGGATGATTTTGTGCAGAAGCGTTACCCTGACGGTAAGGTGATAGAATTTATAGTTGGAGGGGTGCCTGTGTGCGGTACAATTGAGAGGACAGTGGCCAACGGGCTTATGCTTGTGGGGGATGCTGCACGCCAGTCAGACCCGGTAACAGGCGGCGGGATATTTAATTCCATATGGGCCGGGGATATTGCGGGTAAGGTGGCAGCCAATGCCATTAAGCATTCGGATGTATCTGCTGAGTTCCTGCAGGAGTATGAGACGAAATGGCGTGCTGGGCTGGGGCGTGACCTGGATATGAGTTTGGTTGTCAAGAAGCGGTTTACCAGACTGACAGATGATGAACTGAACACGCTGGGTCATTCCCTTGAAGGAATTGACCTTGGCGACACTACCCTTATCGGGCTGCTGTGGGCTCTGTTCAAGGCTAATAAGAAACTATTATGGGACTTGAGGGGCATATTCAAGGGTATTAAGGAAATCGAAATGGAAGCGAGTGTGGAGGTTAATTCATGAACGATGTAGATCTTGGACCTAAATCCGGTGCTTTGTTGTTTAAGAGCCTGAAGGATAAGAATAGTATTATACTGGCGGCCAATCCCAGAATTGCCCTGGTGAGCAAAGGTATATTCCAGGCTGCTAAAGATATGGATGCGGCGTTGATCGTTGAGCTTGCCAGGTCTGAATGTGACCTGAAAGGTGGATACACGGGACTGAACCCGGCCGAGTTCTCGCGCAGGACCAACGAAACAGCCAGGGAGGTTGGATTTGACATATGGGCACTGCATGCTGACCATATCGGTATCAAGAAGGGCACGCCTGAGGATATTGAGGGAACCAAGGAACTGGTGAGCGGCCAGATAGATGCGGGTTTTACCTCATTTGCTATTGATGCGTCCCACCTGTTCAATTTCCAGGGCGGCGACCTGAGGGAGGAGCTGGCTGATAATATCAATGCTACCACTGAGGTTGGAAGGCATATCGAGGAGAAGATGGCAGGAAGGGGGTACGGCCTTGAGGTTGAGGTCGGCGAGATAGGGCGCGAGGATGAGTCTGGCAGGGTGCTGACCAGTCCTGAGGAGGGAGTCACTTTTATTACGGCGCTGAACGAAAACGGCATCAGGCCCCATGTGCTGGCCATTGCCAACGGCAGTGCCCATGGCAATACTTATGATGCCGAGGGTAACCTTGTCGAGCAGGTGTCTATCGATATCCCACGGACCATGGCTGTGGCAAAGGCCTTACGGGACAATAACCTGGATGTGAGGATTGCCCAGCACGGTATCACAGGTACGCCCCGCGACCTGATTCATAATTATTTCCCGCACGGGGATGTTGTCAAGGGTAATGTGGCTACGTTCTACCAGAATCTGGTGTGGGATTTGTTCAAGGTGTATGAGCCTGAACTGTACAGTGATATCTGGAACTGGACGCTTGAGACCTACAGGGAGCAGGGTAAGGGTAAGGCTGATAATGAGGTATTTGGCAAGTTCAGTAAGATGGCTATTAAACAGTTCTTTGACAGGATCTATGGAGTGGGCGAGGATACGAAGCAGGCCATTACTGCGCTGGCGTATGCCGAGACACTGGTGTTCTTAAAGGCGTTCAATGCCGGGGGCACGGCACAGATTGTCAGGGATTCGATGAAATAGGGGATTGTTTTCTGCTGGGCTCTTTAGGGTCTTGCAGGGGATGATTCTTTAAAAACGCTGTGTACAGGGGCGGTACATTTGTGGGGGGTATACGGTGACTTCGATGATATTTATGGGTTAAAGATTAATCTGACAAAGTCAAGGTAATAAATAAATTCCCGAACATCTTCCAAGTGCTCTGGGCAGAGCGTAGCAGCGTGCGGGGTCCGTGACAAAAAAAGTATATACCTAATTAGCCAATTTAATGCATAATCAATTGAGATTATCGAGGTTTTTAATGACAACGGTAACAGCATATATCGAAAAGGATTTGGAAACAGGCTTATATGTGGCAATCATCCCGGGAATTCCTGGCGCACATACTCAGGCAGAAACACTTGATGAACTTCAGGATAACCTAAAAGAGGTATTGAACCTTTGCCTTGAAGAGATGGAGCCCGAGATCAAACAACATTTGCCTCAATTTGTTGGAATACAGCAAGTTGAGGTGAGTAGTTGACAAGGCTAAAGATATTTAATGCCAGAAAGGAAGTCATGCTTTCTACAAACATCCTGATGGCAGGACTACTACTATCCCGCATCATCCAGGAAGAGATTTAGCGCGTCCATTGATAAAAGAAGTTTAAAGGGAAATAGAACTCAGTGATGAAGGATATAACGAATATTTAAAGAAGTTGTAATCAACCATGCGTATCCACTTCAAAAAGCATGGTATTTTGACCGGATTTACAGGATGTTGATGTTGCGGTATATCCTGTCGATCCTGTTAATCCTGTCTAATAATTTTTAAATTACCCTTGGATTTGAAGTGGATACAACCATGCCTTTTTTTCTGTATATCCAGGATGATAATAAGAATAATATAACCTTTTGCGCCACCCCATTTATTGTATCCACTTTTGTTAAGAGATCAGTATATCCATAATCCTGTTCTGTGAACAACCAGTCCACGCTGCTGGAAGTCTTTGTAATAACCACCCAGGCTTTTTGCAATAAACATAAACAACCTTGCGCAGTTCTCTAATATTATTTCCACATTTCATTAATTTAAATTTCAGATCACTTTTTCGATAAATACGAGCCAGTCCCCCTTTTCAAGGGTTACATTGTCAAGTTCTGAAGCCGGGTATATCGTATCTCCTCTGTTTACCTCTATAACCACTATCTTCAGGATGTCTTTTGGTTTCTTACCGATCTCTTCCATTGTTACTTCTCTCTCGTTCACATCAACACCGTATCTGGATGTTAAAAGGTCATCAAGGAGTTTTGTTGAGAGTTTATTTTTTATCGCCAGGACCATCAGTCTTCCACCAGTTATGGATGGTGTGATAATGTAGTCTGCTCCGCTCTGGCGCACTAGTTTTTTGTTCTCTATTTCGTTCGCTCTGGAAATAATGCTTATGTCGGGGTTAAGGTTCTTTGCTGAAAGACCTATCAGCACATTGGTGTCATCCCTCCCGGTTGTGATTATTATGGTTTGTGCTTTTTCAATTGCAGCTTTTTTGAGTATGTTCTCCTTGCTTGCATTGCCAAGTAATGCGGTAATATTGTTGTCTGCTGCATACCGTATGAATTCTTCATTATTTTCAATAACCACTAACTGTTCTATGTCATATTTTTTGTTGAGCAGTTCGTCCACAACGGCCTGACCTGTCATGCCATAGCCGCAGATAATAATATGATTGTTAAGTTTTTTATGCAACTTCTTCAGCTCCCATTCTTCTCGATATTGCTGGTATACGAATTGATAAGCTGTTCCAATGAATATCAGCCACACAAACATCCTCCCGGGTGTGATAAAAAGAGCATCAAACATCCTTGCGAGAGGTGAGACTGGCACGATGTCCCCGTAGCCCACTGTCGTGACCGTGACCATTGTGAAATATATGGCATCAATAAAAGTAAACACGCCTGTTGGATCATTATGGTCAAGCATTCCACCCGGATCAAAATAGTTTTCAAGAAACCATAAGGTAAAGGTAAGTATTAGAATGAAGGTCATTACAAGTGCAAGGCGAATGGCGACCATTCCAAAGGGAGACCTCTTCTCCTTCAAGTACAAATAATGCCATTTTAGTGCCATACTATCACTTGATATAATCTATATTCCTTTTAAACTAAAACTATTTGGAACACAGTTGGAAAAAAATCGATTCACTAATAAACACACACAGTTCATGGAGTAAAAGGAACCTACCTTTACGTCCTTTCAATATTCGACTTCTAAGTTAAGCTGGATTACTGATCTGGTATCGACAAATCAAGACTTGACGCACGCAAGGTTACTGAAACACATCTGAAGAATGTTGCACACAATGATCGCAGAATTGGATATCTTGAGATTATGGATGGCATTACACTTCATTGGCCACGTAAGGCAGGATAAGTGAATTTTGTCCCAAGGTCCCACATATGGAAAAGATTTAAGTAATTATATTCTAAACGATTGAATGTGATGATTAACATGAAAAAAATCTTATTATTTAGTCTTATTAGTATCTTAATGGCGTCTATAGTTATTGCAGCAGGAGCTGATGGGGCGTCTGTGCCAGGTACAGGTATGAATAGTCCTGATATGGGAAAAACTGAAAAATCCCAGGCAGTGGGGATCGATCCAGAGCAGGGCATCTTAACTGATGAGGAGATTGCCGGATTAAAGTTGATGAGGGAAGAAGAAAAACTTGCAAGAGATGTCTATATGGTGTTGTATGATGAATGGAATTTGCCAATATTCAAAAATATCGCAAACTCCGAGCAGACACATACTGATGCAGTCAAGACACTATTAGATATCTATGGTATTGAAGATCCCGTCTCTATTGACGAACCTGGGGTCTTTGCAAATCAAGAATTACAAACATTGTATGATGATTTAGTAAATCAGGGAAGTGCATCCTTGCTCGAAGCATTGATTGTAGGTGCAACAGTTGAAGATTTAGACATTTTTGACCTGAATGAGCTCATCGCACAGACACAGAACCAAGACATCCTTCTTGTATACAATAATCTGGTAAAAGGTTCCAGAAATCACATGAGATCTTTTGTCGAACAAATTGAAAATAATGGTGGGACATATACTGCACAGTATATTGAGCAATCCGAACTTGATGAGATATTAGGTTCTTCGCATGAAAGTGGACCTATACTTGATGAAAACAGCAACATCATACCAGGCGTTTCATCTGAATTGAGGGGTCCACAGGGGCAAAGAAGAATGCTTCAGCCAGGTAACTATCAAGTATCCGGAGGAAAGGGGATAATGATTCAACAGCAGGCAAATAACAGAATGATGATTCAGACTGATGGACTTTCCGTAGATTGCCCCCTCTGTCCGGAAATGACTCAAGAGCGAGTGCAAAATGGGACCCGGTTTTATGCTAAATTGTCTAATGGCAGAAATGCAGAGATTAAGATTATGCCAGATACGGCTTCTCAGACAGCTTTACAAAGATTAAATCTGAGAAATTGTACTGACGATTGTAGTATTGAACTCAAAGAAGCAAATATTGGAAATCAAGTAAGAGCTGTTTACGAAGTCCAGGCACAAAGAAATTCAAAAGTTTTTGGGATGTTTAGTGCAAGAATGCAGGTTCAAGCACAAGTTGATGCTGAAACAGGAGAAGTAATCCAAGTTAATAAACCCTGGTGGGCGTTTTTAGCAGTTGAACCCGAAGAATAATTTTTTAATTGTTGGTAACTATTCAGCTTTATTAATCAAGGATAGGCTGAATAGTTACACTTTTTTATATATTTGTTGACATTTCTGAATAACAATCTTCACAAAGGTATCTTAATTTACCAAATGCTTTTTCAGGTCTAACAGTAGAAGTGGTTTTGTAGTTCGAAAAAGTATTGCAATTACTACAAAAAATATGTTTTGATGGTAATTTGATTTTACAACCCACATCCCCTGCGATTATATGTTTATTTTTTTTATTTTCATTTAAATCAAATATGATTTTTCTAATCAGGTCAATTCTAAAATCTCCTCGACCACCCCAAAATTCAGTAATTGCATAAAGGTCTGCGTTAGTACCTTCAATTAATTTTTTCATTCCATTAAATCCTAAATGAGTATCGTGTCCATCGTCATTTACATCGTCTAATTCTTTTTTATCAAGCATCCCAAAATGAGGTATAATTAAATCACAGTCAACTAATTTTTCAGATAGTCCTGGAAAATACTTTGTGTCAGAAGTTAATCCAATCTTAATAACTGGTTCATCATCATCTTTTTTTTCAAATAATTCAATTATCGCACCTGTTGAGTGTTCGACGTCTTCGGAATGTTCTGTTTTAAATAATTTTATAAGCATATTATATTTTTCTTTTAAATCTCTTATACCAGAATCAGTTGTTCCTGTATCAAAGGGGGGTTCAATGTCAATAATGTCTTTATATAATTCGGATCTTTTTACATCCCCCGTTTCTTTATCAAGAATGTATCTTTGACGTTTTTCATTTTTTAAGAATTTATTTGTTTGATAAAATGCATCATTTATTTGAAGTAACTCATAATTATGATCTAAATGGTTGTGTGTAATTAAAACGATATCAATATCAGCTATATGGAATGAATTTTCATGGAAATTTTCTAAAAAATTAATTCCGGGGTCAATTACTAAACCTGCCCCCTTCCATCTGATAAAGTATCCGCCCCCTTTACAGATATTACCTTCAAAATATTCATTTATTCTACCAGAAACAAGGGGTATCGATGAACTCCATCCCTTTAGTATCATCAAGAAATCATCAGCTATTTGCTTAGTTGTATCATCCTCACTATCATCATACTCATCTGCATATTTTTGGTAAGCTGTAATGTTAAATTCATCTAAAATTTGCTTTATCTTTTCTCCTGGATCTTTCAAAACTGTTTTTTTTATAAAATCTTCTTCAAAAATTCTGTCTGAAATTTCTGAAATAGATGATGCTTCAAACCTTTCACGCCCAATTTTCTTTTTAATATTTAAATTATGTATTACATATCTAATCCTTTTTACATTTTCATTTTCTCCCAAATCTTCATATTTTGTTAAAGCTTTTTGATAATATTCGATGGCACGGTCGTAATCACCTTTATTAAAATAAGCATTGCCCATGTTTTCTAGGGCAAAGTCGGGTTTTTCATAACCGGGTGTGTCGAACGCTTTTTGATAATATTCGATGGCACGATCGTAATCACCTTTATTAGAATAAGCAACGCCCATGTTGTTTAAGACACTGCCGGGATTGTTATAACCGGGAGTGTTGAGCGCTTTTTGATAATATTCGATGGCATGGTCGTAATCACCTTTATTAGAATAAGCATTGCCCATGTTGTATAGGGCACTGCCAGGATTGTTATAACCGGGAGTCTCGAGCGCTTTTTGATAATATTCGATGGCATGGTCGTGATCACCTTTTTCATCGAATATTTTTCCATTTAAAAAATAATAATAAGCGGGAAGTTGAATATTTTTTGATTCTTTATATTTATCCAATAATTTCTCTGCTTTATCAAAATCCTTTTCAATATAAATCTGGATGAAAGAATCTATTAATGGAATTTCTATTTCAAGATTTTCTTTTTTAGCAATTGACTTTGCTTTATTGAAATCAATTAATGAACTTTTTTTATCGATAAAACTCTTTCGTTGCCCACTCTTTATTAATTCCTTAATTTCAGCTATTTTATCCATAATTATTCAATATCAGTATTGAAGATATTATAAAGTCTTTTCTAAAATAATAACCCGAGGACAATTCATTTGTTGGCACCTTAACCCATATCCCCCATCCTTAAATACTTCCTTAAACAATTATGTTTAATGGCACAAACAAATAACTCAATCATGAGTCCCACCATCGCAAAGATCCTCTCAGGATACGACAGGGACAACCTCACCATTGCCACAGTCACAAGTCACACCAGCCTCCAATTATTCGACGGCGCACGCAAGGAAGGCTTAAAGACCATCGGCATCTCCATCGGTAAACCCCCTAAATTCTATGACGCTTTTCCCCTTGCAAAACCCGATGAATTCATAATCGTGGACAGCTATGCCGATATCCTGGACAAAGCCCCGGAACTGGCAGAGCACAACACCATAATCATCCCTACCGGCTCATTCGTGGAATACCTGGGGCACGAAAAATTCATGGACCTGGAACTGCCCACATTCGGCAACCGGCACGTACTGGAATGGGAATCGGACCGGGACAAAGAACGCCACTGGCTGGAAGGCGCAGGCATATCAATGCCCAAAAAGATAGATGACCCAAAGGATATCAAATCCCCTGTCATGGTCAAGTACCACGGTGCCAAAGGCGGGCGTGGCTTCTTTGTAGCAAAGAACAAATCAGAGTTCTATGCGAGACTGGACGAGTCCCAGCCATACACCATCCAGGAGTTCATAGTGGGTACCCGCTACTACCTGCATTACTTCTACTCACCCTTACCAACCGAAGGATATACACTGAGCAAAGGCACCCTTGAGCTAATGAGTATGGACCGGCGTGTGGAATCCAATGCCGATGAGATATTCAGGCTGGGCTCGCCCCGTGAACTGGAGGATGCGGGTGTGTATCCCTCCTTTGTGGTAACAGGCAACATACCACTTGTGGCGCGCGAGTCCCTGCTGCCCAAGATATTTGAACTGGGCGAACAGGTAGTGGAAAGTTCCCTTGACTTGTTCGGCGGCATGATAGGACCGTTCTGCCTTGAGACAGTGTGCACAGATGAACTGGAATTTCGCATCTTCGAAATATCGGCACGCATCGTTGCAGGCACCAACCTGTATGTGTCAGGTTCACCCTACTCAGACCTGATAGGTCCCGACTTCTCCACAGGCCGCAGGATAGCCAGGGAGATCAAAAAGGCAGTGAAGTACGATAAACTTGAAGAGGTACTGTCTTGAATAAGACGCATGATACGACGAATGATAAGACGCTTGATACGACGAATGATAAAATGTCTGATAGATCGTCTGATAAAACCTATGATATAATTATAGTAGGATCCGGACCCGCCGGCATGTTCGCAGCATACGAACTGGTGGGAAGTGGTTTTTCCGTACTTATTATCGAGCAGGGACGTGATATTTCCCAGCGCAAGTGCAGGATGGGGCTGGCCAGCCGTTGCACACACTGCGAACCCTGCGACATCATGTGTGGTGTGGGCGGTGCCGGAACCTTCAGCGACGGCACCCTGAACCTGCGCCCCGATATCGGCGGCGACCTGGGCCAGTACACCAGTGAACCCGACGCCGCCTGGGAACTGGTAGATTATGTGGACAGGATATTCCTGCAATACGGTGCTCCTGATGAACTGAACAGGCCATCGGGCACCGAGGTCGAGATTCTGAAACGCAGGGCCGCTTCAGCTGGTGCCAGTTTCATTGACATCCCACAGCGCCATATCGGATCGGACCGGGCACCCCGGCTGATAGAGAAGTTCAAGACCTACCTTGCCAGTTCCGGGATAACCTTCATGCTGGAAACAACCGTTACCGACCTCGTGGTCAAAGAGGGGAGGTGTACTGGCGTAGTGCTCAGGGACACCAGCCGTGTTGAAGGAAAAGCCGTTATCCTGGCCCCTGGTCGTATCGGGGCTTCCTGGGTGGACGGGATGGTGAAGCAACACGCGATCAATGCCAGTTATGCAGGTATTGATATCGGGGTCAGGGTGGAAGTGCCTGCCATAATCATGGACCCGGTCACCAGGATCAACCGTGACCCAAAATTCCATATTCGCACAAGGAAATACGACGACTTTGTCAGGACATTCTGTACCAACCACCACGGGTTTGTAGTCAGGGAAGAATACGAGGGATTCATAGCCACCAACGGACACTCCATGAAGGATGCCAGCTCTGACAATACCAACTTTGCATTCCTGGTAAGGATAGAGCTCACCCACCCCATGGAAAACACTACCATGTACGGCCGCTCAGTCGCCAAACTGGCAACTACCATTGGCGGGGGCAGACCTGTCTTACAGCGTATGGGTGACCTGCGCCGGGGCCGGCGCTCTACCGAGGATCGCATTCACCGCAATCCAGTTGATAATACATTAAAGGACGTAACACCCGGTGATATCAGTATGGCAATGCCACACCGTATCGTGATGGATATTATCGAGGGGCTGGAAGTGCTGAACCAGATCATACCCGGCGTAGCCTCGGATTCTACGTTACTGTACGCACCAGAGATAAAGTTCTATTCCATGCACCTGAACGTGGACAGTAACATGATGACCAATATCAAAGGGCTGTATGCTGCCGGGGACGGGGCAGGACTGTCCAGGGATATTATCAATGCAGCAGCCACTGGCGTACTGGCTGCCAGGGGGTTAAAGAACAATATGCAGGGATATTATGGAACTTGAAGATTTTTTACAGCTAAACGGCTTTGATGCCTACCTGCTGCATGCCGACAGCCACCGCAGCCCGGATATGTACTATGCCACCAGGTTTTTGGCACCTGATGCTTTCACATACCTGCATGCCGGAGGGGATATCCTGCTGGTATCAAGTATGGAAAAAGGCCGGGCTGAGAAGGAATCAGGGATAAACGATGTCAGGTCCTCGTCCGATTACGGACTCATGGATGAATTGAAGTGGCACAATGACAGCGGCGTAGTATACTGCAAAGTGCTGGCCAGGCTGCTGGAAAAAGAAGTGTGTAGCACCATTGCAGTGCCCAGGGACTTTCCACTTTTCTTTGGTGAATGCCTGAAGGCTGAGGGTTTCAAGATCACAAGTGTCAAGAGCCCTATCGCAAGGTTGAGGGAAAATAAGACAAAATCAGAGATCCAGGCCATCACATCAATCCAGCGCACCTGCGAACAAGCTGTGGCGCAGGCTATTGAAGTTATCAGCAGGGCACAGGTCAGTGACGGTGAATTGATCCATAACGGCACCCCACTCACTGCCGAAGCAGTCAGGGCGATTATACATCACACATTACTGGATCACAGCTGCGAGGCTGATGACACTATTGTGGCCTGCGGACCCGGTTCTGCTGACCCCCACTGGCAGGGAAGCGGAGTACTGAAGGCCCACCAGCCTATCGTGCTGGACGTGTTCCCCCGCCATATGGTGAGCCGGTATTACTGCGACATGAGCCGGACCGTGGTCAAGGGTGAGCCGGACCCCAGGATCACAGAAATGCATTGCGCAGTAGTGGAAGCACAGGAGACCGCATTCGGGCTTATCAGACCCGGGGTAAATGGCAGTGATGTGCACCAGGCGGTTTGTGATACACTGGACGATGCGGGTTTTAAGGTTGGGGATGATGAAGGTTTTATCCATTCCACAGGTCACGGCGTGGGACTTGAAGTGCATGAGAAACCGGGCCTGGGTTTGCAGGATGTTGTGCTGGAGGTGGGGAATGTGATGACAGTGGAGCCAGGACTGTATTATAAGGACGTGGGGGGCGTACGGGTGGAGGATATGGTAGTGGTCACTGATGGCGGATGCAAGAATTTAACTATACTTGATAAGAATCTACAGTTATGAATAATCACAGGTGATGTTAGTAATGGACGAAAACGAGTTGGTCAAGGAAATCAAGAAAATTGTCACGAAATACACAACTGCCGGTAAGATACTTGCCCGTGTCAGGAAAGAAACCGCAAAACAGGTTCAGGTGGGTGCGTCCCTGCTTGATGTGGCAAACTTCGGCGAGAACATGATCCGTAAAGAAGGGGGTGAGCCGGCATTTCCAATAAACATATCCTGCAACGAGGAGGCTGCCCATGCCACACCCACAAAGGAAGATACTGATGTGTTCGGCGAGGATATGGTCAAACTGGATATCGGGGTGCATATCGACGGATATATTGCCGATACAGCCATCACAGTGGACTTATCAGGGCACCCTGAACTGGTAGATGCAGCCGAAGCAGCCCTTGAAGCTGCCATCCAGGCCGTACATGCAGGAATTAACACAGCAGAACTGGGAGTGATCATCAACGATACCATTACAGGTTTTGGGTATAAACCTGTAGCTAACCTGACAGGCCACGGTCTGGCCCAGTATATGCAGCATGTGCCGCCTACCATACCCAATATCCCTGTTGATTCCGGTGTTGTCCTTGAAGTGGGGCAGGTGGTGGCCATAGAACCTTTTGCTACCGACGGCAGGGGATATGTGAGTGAGGGTGCAGGTGCCGAGATATATAATAAGGTTGGCAACAAGCCCATCCGGGCCCCCGCTGCCAGGGCCATCTTAAAAGAGATCGAACCATTCAAAACACTGCCCTTCGCAAAGCGTTGGCTCAATTCAAAGCACCTGGACTTTGCAATGCTGCAGCTTGAAAAGAACGGGAACATTTCATCTTATCCGGTACTGAAAGAGGAAACTGGGAAACTGGTCTCCCAGGCAGAACATACCTTAATGGTCGAAGAGGATGGCTGTACGGTAATAACCAGGTGATCATGGTACGTCTTAGAAGAATTGCAGGACTATTTGGAATAACAATATTTGCAGCCCTGGTTACCGGAAGTGCCAGTGCTGATTATAACTGGAGCAACCAGATCACTATCCATCTGGACGGCATGGAATGGCAGTACACCGAAAAGCTGTCTGATCTGGATTCCTATGCATTCAAATACGATATCGATAACAAGCAGGGAAATAAGGATCACTTTGTCAGTACATGGGAACTGATGAAGGCAGACAAGCGGATGAGGGAAAGGTTCAGGGATGCCATTGAAGGTGAAATGGATGTCAGGATAAACAATTCATCACTTGGTATTGAGGTACTGGATATCGATGCTTCACTTTCCAATAATGCACTGGGCCCGGTCAAAAGCATGACAGAATTGACAAACACCTACAGAGTAACATACTCATTCCCGGGTGGAATGCTGGAAAATGGCAGTACCATATGGTTCCTTGGTGAACCCGGGTCGCTGCTGTCAGTTAATTTCCCTGAAGGCACGCAGATCATATCGACCAAAGGTATTGATAATGTAAGCATCAGGACATCTGATCTTTCTGGTAGGTTCGGTGCAATAAATGAGAGTATTGATGCGACTGAGAGTGAAGGTGCGACTGACAATGTAAGTGTAACTGTTGAAGGTGCGACTGACAATGTAAGTGTAACTGATGAAGGTATGACTGACAATGTAAGTGCAACTGATGAAGGTGCCGATGCAAAGGGAGCAGAAATAACTTACATTATAGATATTGTTTTGCCACCGCAAAACAACCTGTCAGAAGAGCCGGAGGAGAACGAGTCCACAATCCCGGTTCCCACTGATATACCCTTCCCTGGAACCGTTTACGTGCTATTGGTGATAGCAGCTGCGGTATTATTATCAAAAGATTGAATACATTTAATATTAATAAATATTGATGTAGTGGCGGGTAGTTGGAAAATAATGAAGCGAACGACAGATATGAAGAGTATTCAGCCGGATGAGGTACAGAGCATCCAACCAGATGAGGTTTGCATCTTCATCCCCACAATGAATGAATCCCATACCATAGGCAGTCTGGTCGATGAATTCACGTCACTGGGATTTTCCAATATCCTTGTACTGGATGGCAACAGCAAGGACGGCACGGCAGATATTGCCAGGGAGAAGGGTGCCAATGTCGTAATGCAGACAGGTAAGGGGAAAGGACAGGCTGTTATGCAGGCCTTTGACATTATCGACAGCCCGTATGTGATCATGATAGACGGGGATGGTACATACCTGCCTAGTGAGGTTAACCTCATCATGGATGCACTTGCAGAAGGGGCAGGACATGTTATCGGTGACAGGTTCGCAAACCCTGGTAAGGGTGCCTTCACCAGATTGAACAAGACAGGGAACAGGATACTCAACAAACTCTTCGGATTCGCTTACGGGGAATGGCTCAGTGATATATTATCCGGATACAGGGGTTTCACAAAGGAGACAATCTCAAATATGGTACTGAACCAGACCGGGTTTGAGATAGAGACCGAGATCACAGTGGAATGTGTCAGGCAAGAGGTGGATATCAAGGTGGTACCCATTACTTACCTGGCCAGGCCCGGAGGGGCGGCCACCAAGCTGAATCCTTTAACGGACGGGTTCAGTATAGGGAGGACGATATTCAAAATGGCAAAAATAAACAATCCATTATTTTATTTCAGTGTGATAGGAGGTGTGACCGTCCTTATCGGTCTGGTCATCGGTGCATATGTTGTGAACGAGTGGATGGCCGGGACCACACACGTTTTGCTGGCGGTGTTGACCACACTTATCATAATAAGCGGGATACAGATGTTCATCTTTGCCGTGATGGGTGATCTTATCGCTTCTCTTCACAAGGAAACAATGAGGGCTCTTAGAAAGCAGAAATAACAATAGGGAGTTGTGGGGACACCATCACTATGTCCGGCAAGGTGCATCAAAGCACTATCATTACATCCACACATTCACCAGCAAGAAAAGCATATTAAGAAGTAGTTGAATATTGTTTTAATAGGAGAAAATCCTTTAAATGGGATTTATCAGTACATTAATGGAGGTTAATAATGGTTGTAAAAAAGTATGAAGCTAATGGTATTACGCTCGAGATAGATAATGACAAATGTGTAGGTGCTGGCGAATGTGTGGACGTATGTCCGGTAGAAGTATTTGAACTGGTTGACGACAAAGCCACGGCGCCCAATATCGAAGAATGCACCGAGTGCTGCCTGTGCGTGGACTCATGTCCGGCAAGCGCCATTAGTCATAGTTCTTGTTGATCTGCTGTAACTTTACCGGAACATATTCATTCCGGACAATTTCCTGTATTTCCGGATAGCTTTGAGTTTTACGGGTATTCAAGGGTATTGCCGGATAAGAATGTAATGTAGGCAGCGTTGATCGATATGCACGGATCAGGAACGGAATTCAAGGATATTGCGGGATGTGAACGTAACCGTTAGTTATTTTGTGGGAATAAATCATCATCCGATCATATCACCAAACTTATATTTCCTGATGCTGTAACTACTTCAGGTTTTAAGATGGAAAGAAAAGAGTTCAGGGAACTGATATCATCACAGCATGCCAGGCAGGTGATCAGCCAGATACACCTTGAGCCCGGGATACTGGAACTGGGATTGGAAGAAGCCCTGGGTAGAGTGCTGGCTGAGGATATTACTGCAGAGGTGGATGTCCCGGGTTTTGATCGTGCCTCTATGGATGGATATGCCGTACGTGCAAAGGATACATATCTGGCAAGAGAGGACAAGCCGGTAACACTAAAACTTGCCGGCAGTGTCGATACAGGTTCTGTTCCTGATGTTATCGTAGGCAAAGGTACGGCAGTGGAGATATCCACCGGTGCCATGATGCCTGCCGGTGCCGATGCGGTTACGATGGTAGAATACACCCGGACTGAAGGCAGCAGCGTCCATATTATGCGCCCGGTCTCTGTTAATGAGAATGTTATCCATGCAGGCTCGGATATCATGGTGGGAGAAAGGGTGCTGCAGGCAGGTACCAGATTGACACCAAGGGAGATCGGCGTGCTGTCTGCTGTAGGGGTGCAGCATATAAAGGCCAGGAACCTGGTCGTAGGAATAATATCAACAGGCTCGGAACTTGTCCCGCCAGGCAGCAAACTGGGGCCGGGCATGGTCTATGATATCAATTCATATTCAATTGGTGCAGCAGCCAGGGAATGTGGTGCCAAGGTCAAGTACTATGGTATTGTCAGGGACAACCGTCCCTATATGGAAGAGATACTGGGCCGTGCCGTGGATGAATGCCAGCTCGTAATAACATCGGGCAGCACTTCAGCTGGTGCAGGTGATATGATGTACCGTATCATCGGTGAGCGCGGCAAGGAACTTATCCATGGTATCGATATCAAGCCAGGAAAACCTGTAATAGTAGGCATAGTCGATGATACACCAGTATTCGGGCTGCCAGGTTATCCCACATCCGCACTCACAATTTTCAATGAATTCACTGCACCTCTTATCAGGCATACCCTGGGGTTATCCAGTTCAAGGTCCACAGTAAGGGCACAAATGGCTGTGGATTATCATTCACCAGGGCGGCGGCAGTTACTAACAGTGGGTCTTGTAAGAGGCCAGGCATATCCGGTAGATAAGGGGTCAGGCGCCATAACAACACTGGCAGATGCAGATGGTTTCATTGAGATAGACCCCAGGGTAGAGATGCTTGATGCAGGTGATGAAGTGGTGGTCACCCTGATGGGGGATGTAAAATCCCCTGACGTGCTTTTCATAGGCAGCCATTGCCTGGGTTTTGAGGCACTGATGCGCCTTTTGCCCTTTAGTGTGAGAATGATAAATACCGGCAGTACAGGAGGAATGATAGCGGTAAGGGATGGGATCGCTGACATGGGCGGAGTACATCTAATGGACGAAACAGGGAAGTACAACCTCTCGTTCCTCAAGACCTTTGGACTGGATAATGCCGTGCTTGTCAAAGGTTACCTGCGGGACCAGGGACTTATTGTAGAACCTGGCAGTGACATTGTGGGATTTGAAGACATTGTGGGCCGCAGGATGATAAACCGTACGCGGGGTTCGGGCACAAGGGTGTTCACGGATATGAAACTAAAGGAAGTGGCCAAAAAGAGAAAAACAGGATTTGATGAACTATGTGCTGCGCTCAAAGGATATGATACAGAGGCCAGAACGCACAGTGCAGTTGCAGCGTCCGTTCGTTTGGGAAGAGCTGATGTGGGTGTAGGGATCAGGTCGGCGGCTGAATTGAACGGGTTGAAATTCATCTATATTGCTGATGAGGAATATGATTTTGTCGTACAGGAAAAGTTCATTGAAAGTGAGATGGGCAAGATATTCCTTGAAGTATTGCAAAGTGACGAATTTTGTGACAGCTTGCCTGCAGGCATGAGGACATATAACATGAGTGGTAAGGTCATGGATATATGATATGTAAATCATACATTATTACAGTTGAAAACATTCGGGACTGCACAATTACAGCAGAGAACCGCAAATTTAATCTTAATGGCAGATAATGGAATACAATCAATTAATATAGTACAGGGGCAATTGTTTTATCTCTTTGTGCTTAAATAACCATATCAGGTAAACTTTATGTATATATGAATTATTAAGAAAAGTTTATAATTCTATTAGGCTGGATGTATCTTCCCTTTGAAGAAAGGAAAAAATGGTGGAAACTACGGATGGGAAATATTAAAATCGGGATTGTAGGGATCGGTAATTGTGCAAGTTCATTGATACAGGGCCTTGAGTACTATAAAAACAGGGACAGCAATGATTCAAATGGATTGATGCACTGGGATATCGGCGGTTATAAACCTCATAATATCGAAGTAGTTGCTGCTTTCGATATTGACAAACGTAAAGTGGGTGTGGATGTTTCCAAAGCCATTTTTACATTGCCGAACTGTACAACAACATTTTGCAGTGAAATCCCAAAAACAGGTGTCAGAGTAAGTATGGGGAAGGCACTTGACGGCTATTCTTCCCATATGGCGGATTATGACGAAGATCGTACATTTATACTGTCCGATGAGAAGGAACCGTCAAAGGATGACGTAGTAAGGATATTACAGGAATCCGGTGCTGAGATGCTCCTTAACTACTGCCCGGTTGGCTCAGAAGATGCTTCAAAATTCTATGCCGAATGTGCCCTGGAAGCTGGTGTGGGTTTAATTAATAATATTCCTGTCTTTATTGCCAGTGACCCTGTTTGGGCGGCAAAGTTTGAAGAAAAGGGTATCCCAATAATCGGGGATGACATAAAGGCCCAGATCGGTGCCACCATCACACACAGGACACTGGTGGACCTGTTCGAAAAGAGGGGAGTCAAACTGGATAGAACCTACCAGTTGAATACAGGCGGCAATACTGACTTTCTTAATATGCTCAACAGGAACAGGCTTGCTTCTAAGAAGACATCAAAAACAGAAGCAGTCCAATCAGTACTTGGTGAAAGACTTGATCCTGACAACATTCATATCGGGCCAAGTGATTATGTTCCCTGGCAGAAGGATAACAAGGTTTGTTTTATCAGGATGGAGGGCAGGCTTTTCGGCGATGTTCCCATGGACCTGGAACTGCGGTTGTCTGTTGAAGACTCCCCCAATTCGGCAGGAGTATCCATTGATGCCATCCGGTGCTGCAAGCTGGCGCTCGAAAGAGGCATTGGTGGTGCACTTCTATCTCCTTCATCCTTTTTCATGAAGCATCCGCCTGAACAATATACTGATGATGTGGCATACCAGTACACAGAGGATTTCATAGCAGATAAAAGAGAGAATTAACTTTGGTACACTTCTGAATTAGTATATATTTTGTCCCATCGTACGGAATTCATATACATTTTACCCCATGGCATAGAATTCATATACATTTTATCCCAAGGCCCATGGAATTCGCATATTTTTTATAGTGAAATCATATATTAGTATGCATGAGCGAGAACCTGGAGAATATCATAACCAAGGGATTCCATTCCTGGACCCGCAACCTTAACATCTGTATCCCACTGCTCATCAACTATGTGGTACAGTTCACTGTCATGTTCTTTGCTGCCATAGCAGCAATGTTGTTATTTTTCGGCCAGAACCTCTCAGGTATGGCTTCCATGACAGAGGATGAATTAATTGACCTGATGTCGGTTTCTATTATGGAGAATCTCACAGGCGCAATAATCATAGCCTTTTTGGTCATCCTTATACTATTACTGTTCGATGCATATTTCTTTGCAGGTGCGGTTGGTATGAGCCAGAACGCAACAGCAAATGGTGATACCTCTATTACAGATATGTTCAATGCAGGCAGCAGCAATTTTATCAATATCTTTTTGGCTAATGTCCTGATAATGCTGATGATGATCGCAGGGATCATTTTCGTGGTGCCAGGTGCCATTTTGACCAGGAACTACATGGAGGTTGTGGAATCCACCCCGTTCACATCCGGCATACTGCTACTGCTCATGGGCATAGTCATATGGGTCATATACCTGCTGGTCCTGAATGTGGTCCTTGCAATCGTGCTCTATTCCATAGTGATAGAAAGAACCGGGGCCATGGATGGGATTATAAGGGGATATGAGTTCTTTATGGAGAACAAGCTTAGTGTATTTGTCCTGTGGCTGGTCATCTTCCTACTTTCCACTGTGGTGGCAGTTATTTTCTTTTTTACGGGCGAGGTAATTGCCCTTATTGGCAGTGATGGGTTGAACATGATCTGGTCACTGGGCAGCCAGGTATTGATACTGGTGACCATCCAGCCGTTAATAGTGATCTGGTGGACAAGGCTGTATATGGTCAGGACCGGGAAAAACATACATATTGATGAACTCCTGACAGATGATTGGGAGCAGTCAGGGTAAATAATATTTAACCTCCCGACATTACAAAGCAAACCTAAAATAAGCATGTGATAGCAAGCAAGTGATAAAATATGGATATATATGACAGTGTTATCGAACTGGCCAAGAGGCGCGGCTTCCTCTGGAACTCGTTCGAAATTTACGGCGGAACAGCCGGGTTCTATGACTACGGACCCCTGGGCGCCATGCTTAAGCGCAGGATAGAGAACATCTGGCGCGATATTTACGTCATTAACGAAGGTTACTATGAGATTGAGGTGCCTACCATCGGTATAGAGGACGTGTTCGTGGCTTCGGGACACGTTGGCGGGTTCTCAGACCCATTGACCGAATGTGTGAAGTGCCACGAATCCTTCAGGGCAGACCACCTGGTCGAAGATGTTGCCAGCAATCCTGACACGCTAACCCCGGATGAACTTTTAGTTATTATCAAGGAGAACAATATCAAATGTCCTGACTGCGGTGGCGAACTGGGCGGCGTGTACGAGTTCAACCTCATGTTCAGTACATCCATCGGTCCCGGCTCCAAGCGTGTCGGTTACCTGCGTCCCGAAACCGCACAGGGCATGTTCGTGGATTTCCCCAGGCTGCTGCGCTTTTACAGGGAAAAACTGCCCTTTGGGGTTACCCAGATAGGAAAAGCATACCGCAATGAGATATCACCGCGACAGGGCGTCATCAGGTTGCGGGAGTTTACCCAGGCAGAAGCCGAGATCTTCGTAGATCCCAGGGACAAGAGCCATCCCGGATTTGAGAAAATTAAAGATTATACTTTAAGCCTGTATTCAGACCCGGCCCAGTCATCAGGCCAGGACCAGATCGAGATGAGCCTGGGCGAGGCCGTGGAGCAGGGCATCATCGCCCACCAGTTCCTGGCATATGCACTCGCAATGACCCACCAGTTCCTGCTGCGGGTGGGCGTATCCCCTGAACGGCTGCGTTTCAGGCAGCACATGAAGGATGAGATGGCCCATTATGCAATAGACTGCTGGGATGCCGAGATACTGTCGGACAGGTTCGGCTGGGTGGAGATCGTGGGTATAGCCGACCGTACCGATTATGACCTAAACGCCCACAGCAGGGTAAGCAAGACCGACCTGTCAGTGTATGTGGAATATGATGAACCCAGGATTGTGGAAAAAGTGGTGGTCAAACCTGATATGGGTAAGATAGGACCTGCGTTCAAGGGCAAGGCAAAGGCCGTAATGGATGCATTGAAGTCAATGGATGCCGAAAATGAGGATTCTTCTAAAAACAATCAGATGATCAGTATACAGGTCGACGGGGAACAGGTGGACATACCTCCTGATATGTACGAGGTACAGCAGGTGACTGAGACCATACACGGTGAGAACATCGTGCCCCATGTTATTGAACCCTCATTCGGTATCGACAGGATAATCTATGCGGTGCTGGAACATGCTTTCAGGGAAGAGGAAGTGCATGGCGAAGACGAGGTGCAGGGCGAGGACGAAGTACAGGGTAAAGACAAGGTGAAGGGCGAGGATGAAGGCAGGATCGTACTGGGACTGAAGAGCGAAGTAGCACCGGTACAGGCTGCCGTACTGCCGCTCTTGACCCGTGAAGAACTGATAGGGCCTGCACGGGAGATTGAATCCGCACTTAAGAAAAAGGGTGTGATGGCGGCCTATGATGATTCGGGTACTATCGGCAGGCGTTACCGCAGGAATGACGAGATCGGCACGCCGTATTCGATCACAGTGGATTACGATACGCTGGAGGACGGCACGGTCACCATCCGGGACCGGGATTCCATGAAGCAGGTACGCTCCCCTGCTGATACCATTGCAGACACCATACATGACCTGATACAAGGCTATACCAGATTCGAGGATGCCGGTACCCGAATTGTATAATAATTCTATAATAATTGTATAATATTACATAATTATGTCTGTCATTCTCTCAAAAGAGCTGCTCCGTAAGTCCATTCACTTAGCAGGGATGCTCATCCTGGTGATATACTATTTCACAGACCGTTTTACTGTCCTGTTCTGGCTTGTCCCGCTCGTGTTCGTAACACTGCAGTTAGAATGGATGAGACTGAGCGGATCTTTCAGGTATCCGGCAGTCCTCCTGCGCCCATATGAGGAGCACAGGGTGGCAGGGTATGTTTATTCAATCACTGCGGCCTGTATTGTTATTGCACTGTTCCCGAAGACCATTGCCATAACTGCGCTGACCATGGCAGTCCTTGGTGATTTTTCTTCGGGTATTGCTGGTGCCATGTGGGGTAAAAAAGCCGATGTGAGGCAGATGCGCCTGCCAATAAAACCTGTACCAATTTTGCTGGTAATGCTGCTGGTAAGTTTTTTTACCGGTTATCTTGCAGCCCATGCGCCCGGACTGGCACCGCTGCCAGTTTATTCAGTGGCGCTGGGCGCCCTGGGTGCGACACTGGCCGACGGCGTACCCTGGCAGATACGCGGGCGCGTGCTTGACGATAACCTCACCATACCTCTGGTATCTGCGTTATTGATGCTGGTATCTACGGGATTTTAGACGTTTCGCAGTGCCTGGGTGTTTTTTTTCTCTGCGTCCCTCTGCGCTCTCTGCGGTTTTCCGAATCATCCCAGAAAATAATAAAAAGTCTCGAATTTCAAGCAATAAATTATTTAAACTATACCACATAGAATATATTCTATGCGGTATATAATCAAAAGCATTTACCCCGTACAAGAGCGAAGGTCTTTTACTGACAGGGAAGCTGAACTTGCCATGCTTGCCAGAAATCGCGAGAGAATCTTAGACGGATCTGGTAAAAACATATGCTTTTTAGGTCTTCGCAGAATTGGTAAAAGTTTGATACTTAAGGAATACATTTCAAGGGAAAAAGATGAACATATCCTTCCGGTTTACATGGACCTTGAGCGCCTGGACACCACACCTGAATTTTTTGCAGTCCAGTATGTAGGCCAGATTTTGCGCTGGTTCCTGGACGACGTAGATGTAATCCCTTATCTTGATATTAATGGTCTTGTTAAAAAAGTAGCAGACACTAACAGTAATACGGCTGTAGAAACGGTTCATTCGATATTCGATGAACTCAATAAAGCAAAACCAAATCAGCGCTTGTTACTGGAACTTGCATTTATTTTTCCTGAAAGGTTTGCGAATGAACAGGATATTCATATCATACTTATGCTGGATGAGTTCCAGCGAATACATGAGATTGATAATTTTCCGCAAATACATGACATAATTGGTCTGCTGCGTTCCATAATCCAAACCCAGTCAAGAACTCATTATGTAGTCGCAGGTTCTGCGATAAGGATGCTTGAGAAGGTGTTCGGGGAAGCAGATTCCCCGTTTTTTGCCCAGTTCAGGATACAAAGAGTGGCATATTTTGAGAAAAAAGCAACTTTTGATCTGGCGCAAAAGATAACAGGCATCAGTGATCCAAAGGTCCTGGGGAAGATACATGACCTGACATTCGGGCATCCGTATTACATTTATTCCATTTGTGAGCGCCTGAATGAACTTGGTGAGATGAATGTAAACGGAGCGAGAAAAGCCTTTGCACTTGAAGCGCTGCTTAAAAATGGCAGTATAAATCTTATGTGCAGGTATTTTTTCGAGAACAGTATGTCCAGGGTTCGCGGGGATGCGCTTATGAGGACAATACTTCACCAACTGGCAAAAGAAGATGGGCTAAGGTTGACGGATATCGCACAGTCTATCAAACGGAAGGATGGGGTCACAAGGAACATGCTTGAACGCCTGATAGATATTGACCTGATTGTGAAGGAAGATAAACGCTATTACTTCCGGGACCCAGTCTTACGATACTGGATAATGAATGTATACGAAGGTGTTGAGTTTGATACCATGCCCGGCAAAAGGGTTATAGAAGATATGGTGCGTGACATTGAAGAGAAGTTCGAGAAAGCATCTACTGAACTCGGTATTGCAAAAGAATATGAACTGAAGTATGCTCTTGAAAAGTCTCTCGGATTTCATCTTGACAAATATTTAAAAGATGGTATCGAGTTCGACCTGGTAGGTATAGATGACGATATTGTGCATATCTTTGAGATCAAATGGCGCGATAAAGAAACAGGTTACAGGGAAATCGAAAAATTCATGGCAAAGACCACAGAATCAGAATTTGCACAACATCCCAGAAAACTTATATTGATAAGCAGGCGCGGGTTTACCAGGCAGGCCACAGAGTATGCCAAAAGCAAGAAAATAATATTGGTTACACAAAATGAGATTCCAGCGATCAAGGAACTAATCGGGTAGATCGGGTTGGAAACTACACCACATAGAATATATTCTATCTGGCCTAATTCGTTTTAAAATTTTGTAATAGCCCAATAGTGTTCTCCACCCCCATTGCCACGCCTTCCACCTCGATACCGCCCTTGCCCTTGGCACCGTCCCCCACGATATACAGTCCCTTAATGGGCGTGGTATTGCCCAGGTCCGAGCCCGAACCTGCCCGGTTCACAGGCCAGCCGTCCCGATAGGTCTGGACCATCAGTACCTCATAGTCATCTTCATGGAATATATCCTCAAGGTCTTTTAGTCCCAGTTCTATTTCAGACTGGATATCATCAGATTGTAATGCCTGGTGTGACATGATAAGATGTTTTCCAGGCGGTGCCAGGGACGGGTCGATGTTGGTGACCTCGTTGATGCCGTTTACCCGCCTTGCATAAGGCGTGAGCAATATACCGCTATGCCCTATCAGCGGTCTGTTTGCGCCCAGGCATATCTTGATACCTGCCGCTGGTCTGGCCGAATTCAGTGCTGCTGTGTATTCTTTGAACTTATCGGTGTCAGGGTGGTCGTATAACTGTGCTGTTAACTGGTGTCCGATATCGCTTATGACCACATCACCCAGAATTGTCTCACCACCGACCTCTACCCCCACTGCCCTGCCGTCAACTATCAGTATCTGGTCTACCTGGCGGTTGGTATGTATTATGCCGCCGCCTGGGAGTATGACCTGCTCCAGTGCATCGATGATGGCACCGCACCCACCGATAGGTACGCCTGGACCGCCATAGCGGCGCATATTGTCAATTATTGCAAGCATTTCCCTGGCAGGTATATCATCACAGCGTATGCTCAGTGCCCAGCCGCAATAAGCATTTGCAAATTTTATGAGCCAGGTATCCTTTATGAATGGGAAGAACCAGTCTTTAAAACTTTCATCACCGGGTTTTACGAATCTTGATTTGGCAGTGAGGTAGAACAGTTTCAGTTTGTCAGTCAGGGAAAGGGGGCTGGAGAATTTTTCAAAGGACGTGTCCCTGAAACTGCCGTTATCAGGTATCCTGAGAATGGCCGGGGGTGATGAGGGGACTATCTTAACATCAGCCTCTACCTGCCTGAGCATGGATGCCAGTGGTCCATTGGGTCCATGGGGAATCATGTGCAGTGCACCGGATGTGAGTTTATAGCCTTTGTAGTCCAGGTTGATGAACCGCCCGCCGATAAGGGCCTGGCGTTCAAATATTTCTACCCTGTGTCCTTCCTTTACAAGCCGCGCTGCTGTGAGCAGGCCGCCAAGACCACCGCCTATTATCAGGGCTTTCATACCTCATCCTCCCTGATTGCACCCAGCGGGCAGTATGGTACACATACACCGCACCGGGTGCAGTTGTCACTGATACTTGCTCTGCCCCATACTGAAATTGCCTCGCTGGGACAAAATACTACACACTGGCCGCACCCTACGCATTCTGTGCTGATTCTCATGCTATCTGATCCGTTGGAATAGTTTGGAAATTGTCTTAATTGTACCTTAAAGTTACTCAGGTAATGCCATTTTCTTAATTGGTTGGATGAAAAGGATTATTATAGATAATTATACCGCAAAATTTAATTCCGATTTTAAAAAATTAATTTGAACGTTTACGCCCTCTTCAATCTAACGTTTTACCAGAGCCATCATTAGTCCTCACACCTTTATTATCCTTCTTATTACGTCCATCCGGTCTACATACGATGCTGGTTTGATGGGATATACAAGTTAGGGGTAGGTTGTGAGTAAGAGTCGCCAGTCACATGCCTTGGGCTAAACGCCCGAGGCATCCAATTGATGCTTGTTCCTTGACATACTTATTTTTCTTAGAACCGAAAATCTCTAATGAGACGCATATTTCAATCATTTTTAAAGTTATTTTGGAAAGTTTATCCCTTTGGCGCCTATGTATAATCCAACGTTTGATATTTTGGAATTCATCTCGCTAAACGAGCATGGGAACGTCCATTGCTGTCACTAATCCCGGACTTCGCTTCGCTAATGCGTTCGGGGAGGTGTTATTTAAGTTTATGGAGTCGATAATCGGCGATATTGTCTCAAAACTAATGTCAAATCTACTGACATTTCCGGAATGCCATTGAATTGTTTCATTGGCTAATATAAATTTTATGTAAAATTGAATAATTTTGCCATTATCTTTTTCATTACCATTGACTATTAACCTGTTATAAGCAGGTTCTCCATATTTTCCATCTTTAACAATGGCACTTCCCCGTACCTCATTATCGATCTTTGCAAGAATTGTTGTGCCGTCAGGTGCGGGCTCTTCATTGATCGTTGCATTGCCATATAAGCACATGGGAAATACTGGCGGCATAGTATCTGAAATGCGTAATATTATATCAACAATCCTAGTTTCTCCAGACCTAACAATAACATTTGTATAATTCCAGGCTAAATCGCTACCATAAGGTGGATATGCATAAATTGTATAGTTTCCGGCAGATAATCCCTTTAACCTGTAATTGCCATTTTCATCAGTGTAAGTATTTCCATGACTTGGTCCAGATACATAAATTTCAGCATTTGCCACAGGAGTTCCATTTGAGGTTGTTACCTCGCCTGTAACGACACCTCCTTTTTGCAGGATAATGTCGATAGTGACTGTTTCCTCCAGATCAACACTAACAGCCATTGAATTTCTTATTAAATCGCTGCCATAAGGTGGATTGACATCGAGAATATAGCTTCCAGCAAGCAATCCTCCTAACCTGTAATTGCCATTTTCATCAGTGTAAGTATTTCCATGACTTGGTCCAGATACATAAATTTCAGCATTTGCCACAGGAGTTCCATTTGAGGTTGTTACCTCGCCTGTAACGACACCTCCTTTTTGCAGGATAATGTCGATAGTGACTGTTTCCTCCAGATCAACACTAACAGCCATTGAATTTCTTATTAAATCGCTGCCATAAGGTGGATTGACATCGAGAATATAGCTTCCAGCAAGCAATCCTCCTAACCTGTAATTGCCATTTTCATCAGTGTAAGTATTTCCATGACTTGGTCCAGATACATAAATTTCAGCATTTGCCACAGGAGTTCCATTTGAGGTTGTTACCTCGCCTGTGATGACGCCTTCCTGTGCCCTATTATAATCTGAGCTGTCGTTGTCTTCCATTATTAAAGTTGCAGCACCTACACCGCCGGTTAACAATAAAACGATTAGTATCGTTGTTCTAACCGTTAGTCTTAAGATACGTATTATGTTGTATGGTATAATCTCCCCCACCTATCGTTATATCCATAATGGCTGCCTTTTGAATTTATTAGCAAAACCACCAATCCTAATAAATTTTAAATTCGCAATTGTATAAAAAGCTTGTGTTTTTGAGGGCCTTGGGACAAAATTATTCAATCTGCAATCCCATGATTTCGCAGTCTTCTTCAGTAAGCTCCACCACACGAACATAATACTCGGCAGAAAATCGCTCTAAGAAATCTATAATCCGCTTTTTATCCTTATCTTGAATGACAAATACCCCACGTATGAGCTTACGATATGGGATATCATCCAGGATACCACGTTTACGGTAAACGTATTTCCCATGATGTGTGCTTGTTTTCTGACCGTACAATGCCTTTGTAAATGCACTTGATGTTATCTTATCATTACCAGTAGGCAATGTGAAAGCTATAAGTGTTCCTTTCATATATCTCTACACGGTCGCAAGATTTAAGTAATTAACGCTCATATTTACATTATGCCCTCAAAATCTCGTACCGAAGAACTCAGAACACTCATAAAGCAGGTCCGTGATGGTGAATTTGACTACAATAGTCGTGAGTCTCCCGAAACCAACTGGAATCTGTATGACTATGCTCAGATCAAGGAGTTTGCCAACTACTTAAATAATCTAAGAGATCTTGTTGATGAAGCTGACAAACGAATAAAAGAAAGAACGCCACCTAAAAAACAAGGTGTAGGCAGGCCACCAATTGATCCGGCTGATATCGCAAAAATACTATTATTGCAAGCATACACCAGCTCACCTAATAGAGTCGCTGAAGGATTACTCCACCTATTTCGAGAGAAATTAGGTGTACACCGACACTTTTCTTACAAAACGATAGAACGTGGTTATGACCGGGAAGCGGTAAATGAGATATTGAACGAAATCATAAAAATTACCAACGAAACTGTCGAAAACAAGGAGGTGACCTATTCGTTTGATGGCACCGGTTTTTCTGCTTCAAACAAGGAGAATTATGCTTCTAAACGACAAAAGCAGAGTTCTAAAAAGAACCAAAAGAAAACAAAATCTGAATGTGCTAATGAAAATCACGACTGTTTTCCGAGAGCAAACACGGCTAAGAAGATGGGTTTTTCTTATTGTGTGATGGGAGTTGGAGTTCAACATAAGCTGATTTCAGGCATGGCTATAAGCCCTGACCACTCAATTGGAGAAACTACCATGTTCCCTGAGGTGTTTGAGCAGACTCTTCAATGCAATCCTGATATGATGAATGCTCTCGGAGATGGAATATATGGAATTCGTTGGATTACTGATCTGGTATCGACAAATGGTGTCACTCCTTATTTTCTACCTCGCAGCAATGTAACTTTCAGGAGTAAGGGATTTGCAGGATGGAGTGATATGCTTTATTCAATATGGGAAGATATGCAGGAGTGGTTAAAACACTACCATATGCGTTCGATATCGGAAACGGTTAATTCTATGGTGAAGGCTAGATTTGGATCTCCTCTAAGGAAAAGACTTGATGCGCGCAAAGTTACTGAAACAAGACTGAAGAATGTTGCACATAATGTTCGCAGAATTGGGTATCTTGAGATTATGGATGGCATTATACCGCATTGGCCACGTAAGGTAGTATAAGTGAATTTTGTCCCAAGGCCGTTTTTGAGAGACCGTTACAATTCGTGTTGGTGAAATTTAATATATTGATTTTTGTCTCAATCTAACTATGTATATTTTTGTAAATTTGGTGCCTGAGTGTGATAAAATGTTCTGTAACATTTAGAAATCAGACACCATCCACAGTTATTGCTCACATGCAATAAATAATCATTTATATATTTAAAAAGATTTAATATATGTGGAAACTATATATCATGTGTGATATTATGTTTTATAACTTATTATATGAAAATAATATTCTGCAGCTACAATTAATCGATTTTGAAGATGAAAATTTAATTAAATCCTTAGAAACAATAATAGCAAGTTTTAAAATGAAAAATAAGCTATTGGATATTTGATTTTGCAAATATTGTGGGAGTTACAAATTAATTGGTTGGGGTGGTTACGGAAGAAATGTCCGGCATATGTATATCGAGGATGAACATGTTCGAGTAAAACGATTTAGATGCAAGAAATGTGGAAAGACATTCACAGTATTGCCGGATGGTGTAACCCCCTATAAACTATTTTGGGATATAGATTATCAGGAAATAGTGGAACTTAGATGCTGTCGTGGTTCAGGGTATAGAAGATTATCAAGAAGAGGCAAGATCAAGTATTGTAGTTATGTTACAATGTGGAGACAAATGCAAAAAATTGGACATCAAACTATCGATGCTTTCTTTGATACAGGAGATTTACCATTTTTCAGTATAATAATTATTGATGAGAAATGGCTTCCAATGGGAAATGGAATCTTTCATTTTGGATGTATTGCTCTGGATGGAATAACTGGCAGAACAATTCTTGCAGAAGTATATTCCGCATTTACGAAAAAAGAAGCAAAAGAATTCTTAACACCACTGTCTAAATCAGTTGATATTGAATACTTGGTTGCAGACGATTCAGTAATTCAAGATGTATTCAATGAGGTTTTTCCTGATGCCATTAGACAATATTGCATTATCCATATCAAGAAGAACATAAAAAAGGCATTTTATGAAACAAAATTGATTAAGCTCTCAGATAAAGCTATCAAAGCTAAAGAAGAGATTTTGAATATTTTTAATGCAGATACTAGTGATGTAGCAATTCGCAGATTAGTGATTTTAGTTGAAAAAAGACATACTTTACCTCCATCGGCTCAAGATGTTGTGAACAGATTAGTGAATAAAATCGAAGGATTATTTCAATATCTTGATCATGATATCCCTAAAATATCCAATCAACCTGAACAAACTTTTTCGATTTTTCAACCAATTATGGATGCAGGTAAGAGTTTCTCAACAAGCGTTGGAAACTTTTTCAGGACGATTATGTTTTATAATAATTTTCATCTTTTCTTCGGGACTAAATAAGGATAAAAATACAATGCATACCATGGGTGTTAATTCAGACTCGATGTTTGATTTCATAAAATTGCCATAAATTAATTGCACCAACATATATTGCAACGGTCTCGATTTCTTACAGTGCTGTCTAGATCAGGCCTGTAATTAAGCCCAGGGCGAAGCCCAGACCAAAAATAAACTGAAATAATAGTTATGTATAAATACAATTATGTACTTTTTGAGTCACAAAGTGGCTAATACATCTAAAAAATATGTTTGGTGTGTGGTAAATAATGGTTAACTTTTCAATCTTATTTACTATAATAGATATTTAAGCCACCTAAGCGCCAAGGTGGCGGAGCGGCTACGCAATCGCCTGCAGATAGGCACTTTATCATGTGCTGGCAGTAAGCGGTTTTATTCCGGTTCGAATCCGGACCTTGGCTTACTTTTAAATTTTTTTAATTATATTTAACCTTGGGTGAGTATCGATTATCCTTGTGCAGATGTGACTTTTTAATTTATTCTGGGTAAATGGATCGCGGCAAAAAAGATTCACCGCAGAGGACGCAGAGAGGCGCAGAGGGTCGTTATTTTTCTCTGCGTGCCTCTGCGCTCTCTGCGGTTTTCTGAATCGTCCCAGTAAAATAATAAAAAGTCTCGTGCAGATGGATGGTATCCTGGGTGTCGGGGGTCGGGCGCAGGGCGTAAGTGGAGTGCAAAAACACAATTTTCCTTGTAAAAAAACATAGCTAATAAATAGATTATATATCCTAAAGAGTAGTAAATACAGTGATACTATGATAAAAGCAGGGATTATCGGAGGTTCGGGCTACACTGGTGGCGAATTGATGCGCCTTATGACCGGCCACCCAGGGGTAGAAGTGGTATGCGTGACCTCACGGCGCCTGGACGGCAATCCGGTGAGTGACACACACCCGCACCTGAGGGGTTTTACTGACCTGAAGTTCCAAAACCTAAGTGCAGGTGAAGTAGCAGGCCAGTGTGATGTGGTCTTCACAGCAGTCCCCCACGGCAGTGCCATGGATGTGGTACCACCGCTACTGGACGCTGGCACAAAGGTCATAGACCTTAGCGCAGACTATCGGCTGCCTGTTGGTGTGTTCGAAAAGACCTACAACCTTAAACACAAAGCACCAAAGGAGGCCGTTTACGGCCTGCCTGAACTGCATCCTGAAGTTGTCGGTGCCTCAATGATCGCCAATCCCGGGTGTTATCCGACCGGCGCAATCCTGGCTGCCGCACCATTGACAGCCGCCGGGCTGGTCGAGCGGGTGGTCTTTGACTCCAAGAGCGGAATCTCCGGTGCCGGTGTCGAACCAAGTGGGGTATCCCACTACCCGAACATGGCAGAGAACGTGCAGGCGTACAAGCTTACTACCCACCGCCACGGTGTCGAGATGCAGCAGGAACTGGGACGGCTGGATAATAATACCAGGGTCAGTTTCACGCCGCATGTGGTCCCGTCAGTCAGGGGTATCCTGACCACAGCCCACCTGTTCGTGAAAGAAGATATGGATACAGGGCAGGTTGCCGATATCTACAACCGGTTCTACAAGGACAAACTATTCATCCGGCTTATAGGTGGCATTCCCATGCTGGGTCCGGTACGGGGTTCAAATTTCTGCGATATAGGGTTTGAGATGGATGCAGAAGGACAGCGGTTGGTAGTGGTATCTGCCATTGACAACCTGGTTAAAGGAGCATCAGGGCAGGCGGTGCAGAACATGAACCTGATGTTCGGACTTGACGAAACGGCAGGACTATGGAATCCTGCAACCTTTCCCTGAGGAGTGCCAAAAGGAGTGATAATTATGCAGGTAAATGAGATCATGACAAAGAACGTGGTATTTTGCAGTCCGGACGACCCGGTCAAACATGCTGCCCGGTTACTTAGGGAGCATAAGGTAGGCGGTATACCAGTGGTACAGGATAGTAAAGTGACAGGTATGATCACAGAAAGTGATATCCTTAAATTGCTGGAAGTACCGGAAAGGGATAGCCAGCTCTGGCTGCCCAGTCCCTTTGAGATCATTGAGGTGCCGCTTAGGGAACTTATCGGATGGGAAGAGGCCAGCCATGCACTGGATGATGTGGGCAACAAGAAGGTCAGCGATGTAATGAGCCATCCCGTGGTCACTGCAGATGTTTCTGAAAGCCTGGAGACTGTGGCATCGAGAATGGTCAAACATAATGTTGTCAGGGTGCCGGTGATCAAGGACAGTGAACTGGTTGGTATTGTGACGCGCCATGATATTATTGCCGGGCTGGCATTATCAGCTTAGCTTGATGGGAGTTGTTGCTATTGCAGTTGAAGTTCATAGACGGCGGCATCTGTGCTGTAAAAGGTGTGTCTGCCTGGGGTGTAAAGCAGGATAAGTACGGCCTGGCGCTTATAAAAGCAGAAGGCAGTGCAGCAGGTGTGTTCACTCGTAACCGGGTCATAGCCGCACCCCTGATACTTACGAGGGAGCACCTTGAGGGGGGCAGGTTGTCTGCAGTGATAGCCAACAGCGGCAATGCCAATGCATTTACAGGGCCAGAAGGGATGGAGGATGCCAGGGAGATGGCGAAATTGGCTGCCAGACCCGGCCTGGATGAGAGGACAGTGGCAGTGGCATCCACGGGTGTTATCGGTCACAGGCTTGATCTTGATATTATCAGGTCACAGGTAGGGGAGGTGACAGCGGGTTTGACTGATTCGGCACAGGGTAGTACAGCCGCTGCCAGGGCTATTATGACTACAGACACCTGTACGAAGGAGGCGGCAGTTGAACTTGACGGCACACGCATCGGCGGGATAGCCAAAGGTAGCGGCATGATCGCCCCGAATATGGGTACTATGCTGGCTTTCCTGTACACCGATGCTGCGATGGATGCCGGGGAGCTAGGGAAGTATCTTAAGCGGGCAGTGGATAAGAGTTTCAATATGGTAGTGGTGGATGGGGATACCAGTACCAATGATATGGTTTTGATAACCGCCACCGGACAAATGGGTCACACAGACCCGGAAGAGTTCGGGCAGGGTCTGGAAGCAGTTTGCACAGCACTTGCCAGGATGATCGCCAGGGATGGTGAAGGTGCCACACGCCTGATCGAGGCAAGGGTTACTGGGGCCGCAAGCGAAAGTGATGCCGTACTGGCTGCAAAGGCTGTCATCACGTCACCCCTTGTCAAATCCGCAATATTTGGCAGGGACCCCAACTGGGGTAGGGTGGTGGCTGCTGTGGGATATTCAGGTGCAGAAATGGAACAGGACCGTGTCAGCCTTACGTTTGCCAGCAATCACTCATCGGTAATGCTGGTGGAAAAAGGCAGGATCATCAGCACCCAGGAAGATACGCTTAAGGAGATCATGGGTTCTAAAGAGGTTATTATCATGGTGGACCTTGGAGTGGGCAGCGGATGCGCTACGGCCTGGGGATGCGATCTGAGCTATGATTATGTGCGGATCAATGCTGAATATACTACATGATGGGACTTTGTTAAAGTAGAGTATAGAATAACGGTTCAACAGGCAGGAAGCAGGGGGTATGATGGTTGATGCTCGTGCTAATAGCTTATCTTATGGTTTGCTATTTCTTTTCCTTTTCAGGTGCAGGTATTTCTTAACCATACTAATTCCAATTTGTCAATTTTTAAGAACGAACTTAAAAAGTCAATATCAATTACTATTTCAACCCTATCTACCTGCAAGTCACAGCACGGTATACCCCGTACGTTGTACATGGCCTGTATGTGGCTATTTTGAGTGAATTTCCTTGACCCTTCCAACCTGACCGTTTTCTAACTGAACTTTTATTCCATGCGGGTGGTGTGAGGATTTTGTCAGGATTCTTTTTACAATGCCCTGGGTTATTTTCCCGCTTCTCTGGTCTTGTTTTAGAACAATGCCTACGCTTAGTCCTTGTTTTATGTTTGCCCTGTTAGTGCCCTGGTTCATGTTATATTCCTAATAAAATGTATTTTTCAAATTCAGGCGAAAATTATCTAAGACTTTTCCTTTCCAAAAACAACCTGGCAGGTTCGGATTAGTCAAATATGACTTAATTTCATCTTCGCTTTAAAATGCATGTTATTCTCTTTCTCTATTACAATACCTTCGCCAGTAATCAGTACTAACCACCATTAATACTTCCGATTTTCGTTATTTGGGTAAATATCTGGTGAATTAAAATTTGGTCTGGTTTTTGCGGTAGCAATTTTAATGTTTCATTGACATATTTGCTACCTCTGAAGTATGCCTTAAGGTCTTGGATACCAAAATCGGGATCATCCTTCTGAACATTGTGAATTAGTGCCTGAGAAACATTCACCATGAAAAAAGCTAAGTTGGCAGCGTTAGTTACTGGAACTTCCTTAACATTCATAAAATCTTCCAGACCCCAATATTGTTTTGCATCTCGGAAGTTAAACTCGATCTGAAAACGTAGTTTGTAATAATTGACTAACTTGATATTAACAAGACTGATTTTTATCTATTCACAATCCAAAATTTCAAATACCATAAGTAAGTAAGTATAAATGAGGTGGTTAGAAAGTGGTTGACATAAGAATTGTTACATTAGTTATATCCTGTCTATTTATTGCATCCTTTACTTTCGGATGTGCAGATGTGGAAGAGACGGAACCTGAAGAAACAGAACATGAAGAAGCAGGACCTACCGAGACAGAAATCGAAGAGATAGAACCTGACGGCTTGAGTCTATATAGACATATCACAGAAGAAGACAACTATAAAAGCTGGAGTCTTTGGCCGGGTAAAGGAGAAATGTATAATGGAACAGAACCCCATGGTGCTTTGATCACAATATATGTCACAGATAATGCCCATTCTGCGATAGAAGGCAAAGCAGGGATAATGCCTGAGGAGAGTATAATAGTAAAAGAAAATTACAATCCTGAGAAACAGCTCCTGGCAATAACGGTGATGTACAAGGAAAAAGACTACGATCCGAAACATAATGACTGGTTCTGGGTAAAGTATTCAGCCAATGGCACTGTTGAAGCAGAGGGAAAGGTAGAAGGTTGCATACAATGCCATGAGGGAAGTAAGGATAATGACTACATCTTTACAGGTAATTTAACATAAGTCACAGCATTACACCCAAATACATACGGGAAGAATATGTATGAACAGGTCGCGGAATGGTCTCAGATGACAACCTGAAGCATCTGGAAGACAGCAAGAACTAA
>Ga0255457_1001_pt1 | contig 69480 bp, 65 predicted proteins | sample ANMaggQBNCT02L10_FD_182650 | JGI IMG/M metagenome (GOLD analysis project Ga0255457, IMG submission 182650) | Sediment cell enrichment communities from methane seep in Santa Monica Basin, California, United Staets - ANME aggregate JGI... | ecosystem: Environmental > Aquatic > Marine > Cold seeps >...
ACTCTTTTTATCTGGGAAGGGGTTACTCAATATATTTCAAAAGAAGCTAATGATAGGACTTTGAAGTGTGTAGCACAGTCTGCTCCTGGTAGTAAAATTGTCTTTACCTACATTCTAAAGAGTTTTATTGAGGGTGAAAACATCCACGAGGGTATAAAAACCATGTATAAATGGATGGTTAAAAGATTTTCCATCTGGATTTATGGCCTGGACCCGGCTGAAATAGGTGATTATCTTTCAAAATATTCCCTTTCTCTTATTGAAGATATCGGATCAGAGGAGATGGAGGAACGGTATATGAAATTGGTCAACCTTGATTTAAAAGTATTTGAAATTGAGCGAATAGCTCTGGCTGAGGTAAAAAAGTAATTATAATATTATTATTCCGCTGGAAGGGGTGCACTCCAGGCGTAGTTGCAAGGGTTTTATAGGATGGGTTGATAACTTAATAAATGGGACGGATGAAGAGGAGTATGTGATGATCGAAGTTCGTCCGGATTGATGTATGTCTGGGTCTGGTTTGGATATAACGCTAAATAGGCGGGATATGCGAAGTAAGTTCGGATATACTATGTTAGGCGAAATAATTCTTTGTATCTGGAGGATGGATAATTGAAATTGTCAGAATTTTTATAAACATAAAAGTATTTCCGAATTCTAAGAAAATTTTGTCGATATTTTGAGAAATGCGATAGATTGGATATCTAATAAACACTGAGGAAATGCAATATGCACAAAAAAATAATAATAGCTCATCGTGGTGCTTCCGCTTACGCAAAGGAAAATTCCATTGAGTCTTTTAGAAAAGCTATTGAAATTGGTGCAGATATGATTGAATTTGATGTTAGAAGAACAAAAGATGATATTTTTACTGCATATCATGATGAGTTCATTAATAACAAAACGATAAATGAATTAACATATGACGAAATTAAAAAAATTGCTGGTGATATTCTTACAGTTGAAGAAATACTTAGATTAACAAAAGGGAAAATAAAACTAGATGTAGAGTTAAAAGAAGAAGGGTATGAAGGAGAAATTATAGAACTATTGTTAGCATATTTTAAAGAGGATGAATTTGTTACTACGTCGTTCAACGACACATCTTTAAAGGCAATAAAGAGTAGACATCCTAATTTGAGAGTTGGGTTGTTGCTGGGGAAAGATAAAACTAAGAATCTCATATTAACAAGGTTTTCAGAGCTGTATCCAATAAAGAGAGCTATACAAGCAGAAGCAGACTTCTTGGCACCTCACTGGAAACTGTTAAAGCTTGGATTCTTAGAAAGAGCTAGAAAAAACCATATGCCAATCTCTGTTTGGACGGTTAATGAGGAGGAAAAGATTCGAAAGTTTCTTAATAATGATATCATTGAGGCTATAATAACTGACAAGCCAGATGTAGCTATATCATTACAAAAAAGAATTACATCGCCTAACAGCGGATAAAAGGGAAATCAAAGATTTCCCCAAATTACCTTCGGCAACTTCTTTTATCCGCAGAACGTTATCGTAAATCGCACGTATGAAGGAATGAAATTATGCATGAAATAAAGTACAAGCCAATCGGAATTATTCACTCTCCATTCAAAGAACCTAAAGGAACACCCATACAACCCGCAGCCGCTAAAGGTATTGGTGGAAAAGTGGAGGTGTTTTCAGAATATGCTGAGGGCTTAAAGGATGTTGAAGGATTTTCCCACATCATTTTAGTATGCCACTTCCACTTAGCAGGGAAGCCATCATTAAAAGTGAAGCCGTCTATGGATACGCAAATGCGTGGAGTTTTTGCAACAAGAGCTCCAAGTAGGCCGAATCCAATCGGCATTTCGATAGTGCGTCTTGTTAAAATTGAAGAAAACATACTCCATGTTCAAGATGTGGATATTGTTGATGGTACTCCCCTTTTGGACATTAAACCCTATGTAGGCGAATTCGATGCAAACGAGGCTTATAAGGTAGGGTGGCTTGAGTAAAATATGCATAAACTTCCAACGTCAAAGGATGATGGGAGATTCATTAAATGATCTGTGCGACTCCCGATAACAGAATGTATCAGGCTTCGTGCCTTTGGCACTTTGCCCTAATCCCTCCATTCAGTCGTGACTTCAGGTACACTCGAATCATTACGTGAAATGCCCATGCCAGACGGAAAGACTATCAAGGTGTGCGGATAAGGCTGATCAACCTGGCAGTTTCCTAAAATAATGAGAAAATCAATTTTTAATAAAGATTGGTGAAACATGATGAATTCATCTAAAATAGATCTTGAAACAATTGGTTGGGATCTATTCTTTGAAGAGAACTTCAGTCCATACCAAATCCAAGGACTTGTTCCCGGCCGTATAACCCAGGTCCAGCGGAAGAGTTGCATTGCACTCACTGAAATGGGAGAGATCGAAGTCAAAGTATCAGGCAAATTCAGGTTCGATAATTTTGAAAAAGGATCATACCCAGTTGTTGGTGATTGGGTTGGGATTAAGAAAGAATTTAAAGATGATAAGGGCATCATCCAGGCAGTCCTTCCAAGAAGGAGCAAATTCTCCAGGAAAGTTACCGGGAGAGTTACGGAAGAACAAATCATAGTCGCAAATGTGGATATTGTCTGGATCGTATCAGGCCTTGACAATGATTTCAACATCCAACGGATTGAAAGATACCTTACCTTGGCATCAGAGAGTGGATCAAAACCTGTGGTAATATTAAACAAATCCGACCTTTGCGATAATCCTGATGGGAGAATCGAGCAAGTGAAAAGAATCGCTCCATTTACCCCTATACATTCCTTGAGTGCAGAACTCAACCAGGGCTTGGACACCCTTAATCGATACTTAGGGAAGGGAAAGACGATAGCTCTCCTCGGGTCATCAGGTGTGGGCAAGTCGACTATTATCAACAGACTTCTCGGTATGGACCGTCAGAAAGTGGGGCCTGTGAGGGAATCAGATAGTCATGGAAGGCACATTACGACTTATCGTGAGATGATCATGCTTCCAAATGGCGGGATGATTGTAGATAATCCCGGTATGAGGGAGATCCAGTTATGGTCTGGAGGCGACGGCCTTAACGATGTTTTCAAGGATATTGAGGAGATTGCCCAACATTGCAGGTTCAGAGATTGCGTCCATAAAAGCGAACCGTGCTGTGCAGTTAAGGATGCACTTGATAAAGGAGAGCTTGATCCCCGCCGATATGAACATTATTTGAAATTGAGAAAGGAGATCGAATTCCTCTCAATTAAACAAAATGAGATGGTCAGAAGCACAGAGAAGGCAAAATGGAAGAACATAGCTAAGTACGGAAAAGCAATGCGAAAACTCAAAACAGGAAAGGATTAGAAAGGAACAAAAATATAATAGATGGCAGGGCATAATACCCTTGTATGTGCCTTTATGCCAGTTATTCAAAGCTCAGTGCTTTGACCGGGCATTCCTTGACGCAAACACCGCAGGCATCGCACAGGTCGTAGTCTATCACAACCCTGCCTTCGTTTACGGCAATGGCCCTGGGCTCATGGGGACAGCTCCTCTCGCAGGTGCCACACCCAGCGCAGACTTCCTCATTCCATACCAATTTATTATCCTGGTTTGCCATTTGGATATCCTCACAAATGTTCTTATTGCGTTCAATTACTTGTAATATTAAAAAGGTTTTCCAAATTTATTTTACTGCTCTTTTGCCATCCGCATAGACAACAGTTCGCCGCCCACGCCTACATTATCAGGGTCGTTCTCGTTGATAAGGATAATGAAGGCCTGGGCAGGGATATCTGTGACCCTGGCGGCTTCGCGTGTGAAGGATTCTACAAGGTCTTTCTTTTGTTCTTTTGACATATGGGGTCCGTCTATTGTGATTACGGGCATTGTATTACACCTCGATTTTTTGTAACTTTCTGCCACAGAGAGCACCGGGGACACATAGTGGAACTACTCTGTGCTTGTATAATCCATCATACAAATAGATAAGGATATTGAAGATATCAATTGTAACGTGAATTATTCATTGGCAGACATTTCCTATGACGTTGTGGTGGTCGGTGCCGGGCCTGCAGGCTCCATAGCTGCAAGGCATGCTGCCATGGGTGGTGCCAGGACCCTGGTCATTGAAGAACATGCGGCATCAGGCTCACCTGTCCAGTGTACGGGCCTTGTTAGCAGCAAGACCCTTGATGTATGTGGTATTGAGCCGGGAGCTTGGGTCTACCAGAAGATCAAGGGTGCCCATATTTTCTCACCTGACGGCAGCAGCATATCCATTGGCGGGGAAAAGGTCAGGGCATTTGTGATCGACAGGAGGATTTTCGACAGGCTCCTGCTGCAACGTGCCGCAGAGGCCGGGGCCGATGTGATGATGAAGACGAAGGCAGTTGGGCTTGGACCTGGGCTAAGACCGGAACAGGGACTAGAATCTGGTCATGGATCGGAGAGAGCCAGGGGAAAGAAGGTGCTGGAAGTCATAACCAACGGTAAGAGGTTCGATATTTCTGCCGGAGTGATTATAGGGGCCGATGGAGTGCAGGGCAGTATCGCTAGGTGGAGTGCTCTTGGCCAGGTGCAGAAAATGCTGTCCGGAGTGCAGATAGAGACCGCGTATGATGTGGAGAATACCGACCATGTGGAAGTGTTCCTGGGTAGTGATGTACCCGGGTTCTTTGCATGGGCTGTGCCAGTTAGCGAAAATACGGCACGTATCGGGCTGTGTGTTGACCCTGCCAGGACGCATTTGAGCGCATATGAACACTTGAGGAGGTTCCTGCACACAAATCCCAGGATGATGGAGCGCTCGGGAAAGGGGTGTTCTGATATGCTGGTTGGCTGTATCCCGCTCGGCCCCCAATCAAGAACGGCAGCTGATGGAGTGATTATCACCGGCGATGCGGCAGGACAGGTAAAACCCACCTCCGGCGGCGGGGTGTATATGGGTGCCCTGTGTGCGAAGGTCGCAGGTGAGGTGGCTGCAAAGTCGGCGCTGGCGGGTGATACTTCGGCAGGGGCACTGATGGAGTACGACAGGCGGTGGCGGGAAGTTGTGGGAAAGGAACTGGCTGTGGGGATGCGGATACATAATGTGTTCGGGCGGCTGGGTGATGGGGATTTCAATGAGTTGATGAGGTTTTTTGGTGAGCCTGAGGTGCTGGAGCTGATCAATACGTATGGGGATATGGACCATCCATCCATACTACTAGGTAAGCTGGTCACAAAGGCCAAAGCTGGCCGGATGTTGGGAGTTGCCAGGGTAGCACTGCGAGCAATGATGGGGTGATGGGAAAGGCTGGAATTACACCCTAACATTGGTGTGTCAAGCAATAATCCCGTTATTTCCAGGTGATCAGTCCTTCTCCTGGCTTCATGATCCTGTCTATCAACCCATATTGTACCGATTCTTCTGCGCTTAAAAAGAAGTCCCGGTCCGTATCCCTCTCAATGACCTCCATGGACTGGCCCGTGTGATTGACCAGGATCTGGTTAAGGTGCCTCTTGACCCTGCCCATCTCCTTTGCCCTGATCTCCACGTCCGAAGCCTGCCCTTCCGCACCACCCAGGGGCTGGTGTATCATCATCCGTGCATCAGGAAATGCTAGCCTTTTGCCGACGGTTCCTGCAGCTAGTAAGACTGCAGCCATGGAAGCGGCCTGTCCAATACAGATAGTTGAAATATTACATGAGATGCACTGCATGGCATCATAGATAGCAAATCCAGATGTCACCAGGCCCCCTGGACTGTTTATCAGGACGCGGATATCGTCCTTATTGTCCAGTGATTCCAGGTATAGAAGCTGTGCAATGACATTTTCAGCCATTTCATCATCTATCTCGCCTGTGAGGAATATTAGATTGTGATCCAGCAGGCGGGAATAAATGTCTACCAAATGTTCGCCGTGAGGTGTTTTTTCTGATACGTAAATCGTCTTAACCATCTTGTTTCCCCCATCCTCTATGTTCATCAAGTGAAATTCCTAAATGGAATTTTGGGATGATGTACTTAATAATGTAATTTTTGTTCTTACATTAAGAAACTATCTTTTTTTGGAACTCGAGTTGAACCACAGTGCTAATCTTCTATATTGTCCACTTTTCTAAACGGGTCTGATCAGCATCAAAACCTTTGATGTATTTGGTATTGAGCCAGGGGCATGGGTGTACCAAAAGATCAAGGGTGCCCGTATTATCTCACCTGGCGGCAGCAGCATATCCAATGGCGGAGAGACTGTCAGGGCATATGTGATCGAAAGGACGATTTTCGATAGGCACCTGCTGCAACGTGTCGCAGAGGCTGGAGCCGATGTGATGGTTAAGACGAAGGCAGTTGGGCTGGAATGCCAGGGGAAAGAAGGTTGTTTTATGAATGGCAAATTCCTGCCCACATTCTTTCTTACGCTTCCCTGCCGCCCCTCTTGCACTTTACAGGCTGCCGACCATGGGGGCGCAGACAGGTAGCAGGTTGTTTCACGTGGATTAAAGGGTGAAAGGGTATATTTAGTCAACGACCTCGTTTTCGAAAAACGGGGCATTATGGCGTGGGTGCATGCCCCATCCTATCGTTTTTTGTTTTTTTGGCTTTTATCGGCAAAAATGGGCACGAAAATAGTGAGAGTGGCAACTTTCAGTATTTACAATCCCTAATAACGTGTGGGATATAAAATTCCATATGCTTGTGAAAATCAGCGAGTTTTGATTCTGAGATCATATAACTATGAATTCTTTATGAAGTGAGCATAACGTTTTGAGCATATGCGACGTTGCGACCGAAGGAAACAATGTCCCAAGGGCATAAACCCGTAGCGTATATGCTGTGTTAGGCGCTGTAAATCTGAAGTACTTACACATAATAGTCGATTTTTTAGTTATTATAGGAATTTACCTTTTATTGCACCTTAGGTTCCGAGGATTCCATATTGCCCAGCAAGAGTACGAAAGATATCAGACAGCCCACGCCGATAAGTCCCCATAGAGCTACCAGCATGATGTCTTCCGACGCACCTGATTGAAACGCCCACACAGTGGCTGCGGATAATGCAGCCATATAAACGGTGGCATTGACATTCCATATCACTGCCAACACATATCCCCAGGGTTGGCGCTTCCACAACCAGACCGCGCCCAACAGACCAAATGAGACCACTAATGACAGGTCCAATGCAGATATCAGATTAGTAGGATGCTCTACATTAATGACGATTTCTGGAACCTGTCCGGTGAAAACGTATCCGAGTGATAGAGAGATATGAAAACTACCCAGCAACAGTGCCACGAGCACCATGTACCCGCCAATCCATTTCACAGGCGTACCAGGTCGAAACCGCTCTGTAATTCCCTTCACATTTAGTGACGTTATTCCAAAGATGAGAGCAAAAATCGAAAAGGTAAATATTGCAACATACACTAAAAAGAAGCTGTTAAATGCTGCCCCAAAGAGATAAAAAGCATAGTTGTAAAGCGTGTAAAATAACATTCCAAACCAGACCAACTGTGCGCGCTGCGAGCCCCGTTTTGAAAGAACCAATGATAGGATCAACAGAGGTACGGCTAAAAGAAGCGTCACCAAGTCATTGCTGTACAAGGCTGACTTAACCAGGAGGTTATCTTGGTAAATGCCGTCGATAAAAAGCCCTCCCACAGATGCTACAACCATCAAGATGACGATAATGACCGAGAGAATAAATGCCGATTTAAATTCTGTCTTTAACAGTGTTTCTTCATTTTTCATCGGTTTTTCTTTCATTTTTACTTCTCCAATGATATATTGCTTCAGATTTATTGCGCTTAACGTTTCGCGGATATGAGAAGTTGCGACCAACAGGAGCAATTTGGGTGAAGTGACTGAAGGGAACGGAACCTCATATCCGCTGTTAGATGAAGTTTCGCCCCGTTGCCCCATATTCCATTAAATTCTTTCAAAAATAAAATCACATTCTGACTTCCCATATGCTAGAGTATTTTCCCATGAACTTCCTCTATGCACTTTTAATTTGGGAAAACCCGGTATGAAAAACTCCTTGTCTACTTCACAAAACAATTCTGTTAATTCAGAAACACCTAACGAATCAAAGAAATCTTTAAATACACATCTCCTTATTTTGAAATGACAAACATTTTCATCTTTTTTAACATATTCTCTATCATTAAATTGAGTAGCACCTTTTTTATCCATCAAATTGTTAAAAGCCATCAATCTTTTCATAGGCTCTTCATCTGAAAGATTGATTTCATCTAGTAAAGCATTTTGTTGAATACATCCAACAGGTACAATTATATTTCTCATAATCAAAAATGCCTTATCTTTACCGAACTTTTCTTTTAATATGGTATAAAACATTACAACAATTGCATACGGCTTAAGGAATTCTGATTCGGCATTTTTCATTTTCCCCCATTTTGACTTATTAAATAGACCTTTGCTTAAAATTGAGCATTTTAACAAAAAAAACAACCATGTCCAACCAAGTTCTTTTTTCAGTTCTTGTTTGATAATTGAGCTTTTTTGTTTTTTAACATTCATATTGATATCCTCCATATATGTAGAAGTATTATAACCATCGTCTCACTTTATTTTTGTATTCCTTATATTCACCTTTGAATGTATCATTCATAATACTTTCTTCAACCGGGATGCATAAAAAGTTCATAATTAGAAAGAAAAACACTGGCATTATAAATGAAATAATGTTTCCAAGTATTATTGCTAAACCAAATAGAAAAATTAAACCTCCTAAATACATTGGATGCCGAACAATACTGTAAATTCCGCTATCAACAACATGACGAGTACCTTTTCGACGAAGAGTAAATACAGATAGAACAAAAGACAACGCACCGATTCCGAGTGTTGTCCATCCTACGATCACCAATTCTTCGATAGTTGGAGAAAATAAATTAATTGCAGTAATATTCAGAAAAAAAGTGATTCCCGAAATAACCATTAAAATGTTGTCTTTTGTCTCTCGCCTCATACTAACTCATCTACTCTCTGATATTTTCCAATTACGTTCCAATTTTTTATTTATTAAGAAAATTTAGAATACACTTATTAACAATCTCAGGTTGATCCATAGACATACCATGACCAGCATCAGAAATAATTTTAATATCAATATTTGGCATTAATCGTATGGCGCGGTATACGGCTGATTCCAGATTATAGATGACTTCTTGGTCAGCTATCAGTAATAGGGTAGGGGTGTTGATCTGTCGTAATTCGTCATCAGAGAATACGTCCGGAGATACCATTTTAGGGCGGCAATGCTTCGTGCTCATAACTACTTGCTCAACATATCTTTCGTTCAACTCATGCCCTTTGGCGGATAACCACAGATAGTTATTGATGATGAGGGGTCGAATTGGAAAAATTGCCGAAAAAATAAATCGTATGTATAACTGTAATTTGATTGGAACAAACACTGCTGCTGGGCTAAGCAGCACGATCCGCTTCACTCGATCCGGAGCATATAGAACCAAATTCATCGTCAGCCAACCGCCATATGATAGTCCTACCACATGTGCCTGTTCAATTTTAAGCTCATTGAGCATCTCTGTTAACCAGTCGACGTAATCAGACCCGCTTTGAGGCAGATGATTAGCTACGCTTTTACCCACGTCGCCTATGGTATCTAACGCATAGGTGCGATAGTTACGACTTAGATCAGCAATATTGGGGTACCATGCGGTAGCACTGTCGTTTGCACCGTGTAAAAGTACTAATGGCGGTGCGTCTTTCGGTCCGCTAATAATGATATGGGTACTGCCAAATCGTGTGGGCACATCAAGAGATTCATAGGGTACAGACCAAAGTGCAAGAGTGGCATCATAAGCAGCCAAATATTTAGCTTGACCTTCCGGCGTTTTAAAGATTGATGAACTTTTGGACATGTATGAATTACCCCCATCACTCTTCTCATAATCTATAAAGTATCCAAATGGTTATAATCTTTGTCAGGATGTGCACTTAATTTTAGATTTTAAAATTTTTCTTGATTCCAATCGCCTCATTGAGCATGAATCTGCCATCTGAGTCAACGACCTCCGACCAGAGGTCGGAGGCATCTGTAGGATGCTCATAATTTTAATATTCTTATCGATTTGTTGGAAACTAGAAATCCTTTCAGGCGCATATATTAAATAATTAGGATAACATAAATTTTTTACTAGAGATTTTAAACTATTGAGATTCGCAATAAGGACAAGGGAATCCATAGCTATCAGCTACATATTCCCAAGTTCCATCCTCATGTTTGTCATAAGTTCTACTGCATTCAGCATGACCATGAGGACAGACTAATCCAACTTCCATATCAGTAAGAAATTCACCTTCAAATTCATCAGTATTTTCTCGCTCAATACGGGGAGTAAATCCTTCACAGATTATTGAATTAAAAATATCCTCTTTAGATTTAAAAAAGGTTTCATCTTTTGGAAGCATATTAGTAGACAAAATAGTTCCACTATTTAAGTTATTTAAAGGTATATTTTTATTTTGGATTTTATTTATTTCCAATTTATCTTTTTTCATGCAACATCTTTTATATTTCAACCCAGATCCACAAGGACAAATATCATTTCGCACGATTTTTCTTTTCATTATTTTACACCGCAGTTTTCTTTAATTTATTACGAATTCCTTCATAAATTTAAAATTTAAAATCTTTTACAGATACTCCGTACAACTATTATTCCCTATATATTTGATTAAAAGATTTTTAAACTTATAAATATCTACTCAAAGTGGAGTGAAAGTAATATTGGGACATAAAATAAAGCTTGGACAATCTCATATTTATTAAGACTCATTTAGATACCAATTTTTAGAATTCTACACATAACAGAATGGTTTAAAGCTCATAAAATTAATTAAAATCTAAAATATCAATCTTTATTGATGTAATTTAACCCTTCAAGAAATATCAATTTATATTTTATAATAAGATAAGTGATATTATGGGAGAAAGAATATATTATGCAGCAAGAAAAGGAATAATAGATTCAGACCAAATCGATTTTTATACCTTAAAAAGGGTTTTTCTTCATATTTTTGATGAATTTGAAAGTGATTTTTATTTTAGAGAGGCTACAGGATATTCTTGTGTTGATAAAGGAGAAATTCGTGGTATTTGGGGGAAAGATGTTGAGGCTTATATATTTCTAAAATTAAAAATGGGAAATATTTGGCCAATTCAAAATAATATTGAAGCATATGATGAGCCTACATTATTTACAATTATAGAATTTCTTTTTGATTATGTATCAGTACCTCAGAGTAAATGGCATCATGATTGGGATAATTGTGGATGGCACACATCGGATTATAATAAGGAAATCGGAAGAGAAAATTATCGAATAAAGATTAATGAAATTCTAAAAGAATACGACAAAGGGTACCAACTATCACTAGATGGAGAAATAATTGAAATTACACCAGAAGGGTTCGAAGAACTTGTTGAAGCAATTCCTCAAACAGATGATCCTGATAACATTGACAACAGAATTGAAAATTCGGTAAAAAAATATTTTAGATATGTTTCTACAATCGATGAAAAAAAAGATGCAATCAGGAGTTTAGCAGACGTTTTAGAATATCTTAAAAAAGAAGGATATGTACTTAAATCTAAAGATGATTCCGATTTGTTCGAAATAATTAATAGATATGATATTCGCCATCATAATAGGTTTCAACAAAGCGGTTATGATGTGAATATTTGGTATGACTGGTTCTTCTATAATTTTCTTTCCTCAATTAATGTTCTTCTAAAATTAAAAAAGGAATCTACTGATTCGTGAACGCGCCTAATTATATATATTTTAGAAATAGAAAATATTAACCACAATTTTTTTCCCGAGCATGAATCCCCCATCCCGCAGTCACCGACCCCGGACGCCGCTAACGCTCTGTCCAGGGGCATCTAAAGGGTGCATAAGGATTTCTAACGCATTTTGTTATTTAGGTATATATAGGCAAAAGACGGGGGCACGGAACTGGTATGATAGAAGTCCCTATTTAGTGCTCTGAGTTATACTATGTCGTAGAGTAAACGTTGTATGAAAACCGATGAGTTTGACTCCTGCGTGCATAAAAACTCCTTTTCAGAGCTCACCCTACTGTCCAATTATATGGGGTCTTACCACGTCACAGCCGAAGGAAGGTGCATACGATCAGGCCCCTGACGTTGCTGCTACCCTGATTATTCTTCCTATCTATTGGTTGTATAATATGTTTACATTATTTATCCTCACCTTGAGGAGCCTGCCATCTTACGAATTGCAACCAGAGCAACCACCCACAAAAAAACAGCGTAAACAGAGTAAAAGATAACCCAATTGACTGGTTCAATATACTCGGGAGTTAGCACCGCCAAGAAGCCCGTCGAGCTAGCATGAATCATCTGCGATAGCAACAAGCTATTCGTATGGGAATAAGCCCATACCATGATAACCCTAAGAGCAACAAGGAAGACTACGAACGCAATGAAATACGGATACCAATAAATCCCAAGATCTGAGGACAGCATCAGGAACCATACTAGAAAATGCCATAAACCATGGATAAGACCCAGATAGACACTCGCCCGGATCAGCCCATGTTTCTCCCTCATCTTGGGAAAGGCAAATCCCATCCAGCCCGTCTCTTCTATAAAACCAGCAGAAATCCCCATCATGATGTTTCCGATCAAAAAAATAGGGATAAACTCGAGCGAAACAGTGACAGAAAGCAGAAGGGACACGACCAAAATAAGAACCGGAAAGATCAGCAAGGTAAGATACCACTTGCCCACCCGCCATATCTTCATACGACTGAACATATCACCAATACCACGCTTCCCATCGACAATGAACGCTATTAGGATGCCTGACAAGATAGGGGCAGCAAGCATTGCTAAAAACATCATCATGATATCCAAGAGCTCAATGACCTCACCTCGAAAGAACTTCGGTCCTGCCACCAAAAAACTGCCAAGCCAAGCTATCACAAAGGCCACAAGAAAAAATACCCCCACGGGGCGATCTTGAATAAACCGTATTATTGACTTCACTAATTTCATATTAAATCTCCTTTTATTTTCAATCATAATGATTAATTGATAGTACCGCCTGCCCTACACTAATTCATTGACCACTTCATAACCCGTGGCTAAGATGAGCGTATAAATAAATCCCTCAGTATTTTAAAGAAAAAATAAACACCTTCCTTAATATATATTTCAATTTCATTAGCGAAACAATAGGAAGAAAAAGATATCGTTCTATAGGGAGGGAACGTGCCCGCTTTCAGTCTCACAGTTGTTGTTCTGTTTAAGATATTCCAATGGATGCACATAACTCCTATCGCGATTCAATAACTATCCCCGTACTAACAGTACGAGGTCTTCCTATACTTAAATACTACGTTTTATCCCAACCGTGGCAGAGCTGCGGGGTATAGTTATTAAGATCAGGAAGAAAAACCCCTTCAGATAGAATAACTCCTGAAATGGCACTGTGGAGTGGATTCACAGCACCTAATTTCCATTATTCTCCCCTTTTTTAAAGATTATTTCAGATTCCTCCACATCCACCTCAATAAAATCCCCTTCACTAAACTCTTTGTTCAGTATCTTCATTGCCAGTGGGTCCAGGATCTTATGCTGTATGGTACGTTTCAGTGGCCGAGCACCGAAAGTGGGGTCAAATCCGGTTCGTGCTATGAAATCCCTGGCTTTTTCACTCAGCACAATGTTAATTTTTCTCTCCTTCAAACGTTTACTTAATATATTGACCTGGATGTCCACGATCTTCACAATCTCGGGCAGCTTTAGCTGGTGGAATATTATAATATCATCAAGCCGGTTCAGGAACTCTGGCCTGAATTGAACCCGTACTGCCTCCATCACCAGTTTCTCCATCTCGACTTCATCATCACCATGTTCGACTATCCACTGGCTTCCAATATTGGACGTCATGATTATCACAGTGTTCTTGAAATCAACGGTGCGCCCATGCCCGTCTGTGAGCCTGCCGTCATCCAGTATCTGGAGCATAAGATTGAACACATCCGGATGTGCCTTTTCGATCTCATCCAACAATATTACAGAATACGGCCTCCGCCTCACAGCTTCTGTAAGCTGGCCACCCTCCTCATACCCCACGTATCCGGGCGGAGCACCAATGAGCCGTGCCACTGTATGCTTTTCCATATACTCGCTCATATCCAGCCTGACCATGGCCCCCTCATCATCGAAGAGGAACTCGGCCAGTGCCCGGCCCAGTTCAGTTTTGCCTACGCCGGTGGGACCCAGGAACATGAACGAACCTGTGGGCCGGTTTATATCTGAAATGCCGGCCCTGCCCCTTCGCACCGCATTAGCCACGGCGGTAACGGCCTCTTCCTGTCCTACCAGACGCAGCCTGATACGCTCTTCCATATTCACCAGTTTTTGCATCTCGCCTTCCAGCATCTTGCTCACCGGGATGTGGGTCCAGTTGGATACAACCTCTGCTATGTCCTCTTCATCCACCTCTTCTTTTAGCATTTTCTGGTCCTTCTGGAGCTCTACCAGTTTAGCATTTTCAGCTTCCAGTTGCTTTTGCAGTTCCGGCAGTGTACCATACCTGAGTTCGGAAGCCCTCTCCAGATTGCCTTCATGTTCTGCTTTCTCTGATTCCATCCGTTTCTTCTCTATATCACCCTTTATTCCCCGTATGATCTGGATAGTATCCTTTTCAAGCTGCCAGTGGGCCTTCATCTGGCTGCTCTGTTCTTTTAAGTCAGATAGTTCTTTATCGATCTTTTCCAGGCGCTCCTTCGAGTAATCGTCCTTTTCCTTTTTCACTGCCTTGCGCTCGATCTCAAGCTGCCTGATCTTCCGCTCGGCATAATCCAGTTCAGCAGGCATGCTGTCTATCTCAATCCTGAGCTTGGATGCAGCCTCATCGACCAGGTCAATGGCCTTATCAGGTAAAAACCGGTCAGTAATATAGCGATTGGACAGCACGGCTGCTGCCACGAGTGCCGAATCCTGTATCCTGACACCGTGATGAACCTCATATTTCTCATTCAGGCCCCGCAGGATCGATATGGTCTCATCCACTGTGGGTTCATCCACCAGTACGAGCTGGAACCTGCGCTCCAGTGCTGCATCCTTTTCGATGTATTTCCTGTACTCGTTCAGTGTAGTAGCACCAATGGCCCGCAGTTCTCCCCTGGCCAGGGCAGGTTTTAAGAGATTTGAGGCATCGATGGACCCTTCGGCCGCCCCTGCTCCCACAAGGGTGTGCAGCTCATCGATAAAAAGGATGATATTCCCTTCAGAATCCTGTACCTCTTTGATCACCGCTTTCAGTCGCTCTTCGAACTCACCCCTAAACTTGGTACCTGCCACAAGGGCACCCATATCAAGGGCCACGACTTGCTTGTCCCTGATGGTGTCAGGCACATCCCCTCCAAATATACGTAGGGCCAACCCCTCGGCAATTGCGGTTTTTCCCACACCGGGTTCCCCTATTAGCACAGGGTTGTTCTTTGTCCTGCGGGAAAGTACCTGGATAACCCTGCGAATCTCGTTATCCCGACCGATCACAGGGTCCAGCTTTCCCAGTGCTGCTTCTTCTGTGAGGTCACGACCGTATTTTTCCAGGGCCTGGTATTTATCCTCCGGATTTTGGTCCGTGACCCTTGATGAACCCCTGACCTCCCTGAGGGCTTTGAGAATGGTATCCTTTGATGCCCCATTCTCTTTCAGGATATCTGATGAGATGCCATGTTTCTCATCAGCTATGGCCAGCAGCAGATGTTCAGTGCTCAGGTATTCATCTTTGAGCTGTTTCATCTCATCAAAGGCCGCATCAACCACATTACTGATCCGCTGGGACATATAGAGCTGTTCTGCTCCTGCCACTCTTGGGATCTTGTCAATTTCTTCTTCCAGCCTGCCGATTATTCCAGGTACATTAGCCCCTAATCTTTGAAGGATCTTTAGGGTAAGTCCTTCTTTCTGGTTGATCAGCGCCAGCATGAGATGTTCTACATCAAGCTGCTGCTGATTGTTATCAAGTGTGATGTTCCTTGCATCATCAAATGCTTCCTGTGCCTTTATGGTAAATCTATCAAATCTCATAGGTGATCACTGAATAATTAAATGACTTTTTTTTGATTAATAAGTTGCCAAAGATAGTCAGGACTACTAATACTCCTATATTCCAGATGTAATGACAGAAAAATCCTTCTTATCCTTATGTTCCAGCCTGGAAATATACTTCCTCATACGGCTGGATAACCACGAAACCTTCTCCCTTGAATGCCATCTGCAGTGACTCACCGCTGCTTCGTCCTACAAATGTCTTCAGGGAAACATCAGTTTTCAGGTCAGGTTGAAGATTGCCTGACCATGCCACTGTGGCATTGGGGTCCGTGAATACGGGGGTTTCAGGTGTTACTTTGAGTGTCAGTGGGTCGTAATGTGTAGTGATGGCAATCATACCTGTTCCTTCAAGTCTTACATTGAAAAGCCCGCCTGCCATTAATCCTGCAACCTTTTTCAGCATTTTTATGTCCCACTGGATGGACTCCTCAAATGCCAGCAGGTCGTTGCCATTGACAAATATGGACTGGTTGTCCAGGTTGATGACTGATATCTTCTTACCACTGTCTGCTAAGTATAATTTGCCTGTACCTTCTGCTTTTGTAAGGCTTACACCTTCACCTGTAACGGCTTTTTTCAGCATTTTGCCAATTCCGTGTTCCATTACTCCTTCCCTGGTGAACTTGATATCTCCCAGGTAGGCTACCATTGATCCCATTTTCGTCCATACTTTTCCTTCAAGATTTACCTCAAGCAACCGGTCCCGTTCCAGTTCGAATGTACCCTCTTCGAGATCACGCTGTCCTGTCGAATCAATAAATTCATCGATTGAGTATTTTCCCATTTATTCTCCTCCGGATCCAAAAAATTGAATCATATATTTATGTATATTTCATAGGTTAAGTAATTTTTTTTATGATCGGTTTGGACTTGCGAACCAAAAGGCTGTACTTCCACATTTTCGGATGATGTACAGGTGTTTGGTTAATGGGGTGAGATAGGGGGCTGGAGATGGCGGACACTTTGCGGCAGGGCAGGGCTTATAGTTTATCAGTGGGTTATTGGCAATTTACCGGTAATTTAACGGCAATGACTGACTAAACTTCAATTTATCAGGGCGAATAATTTTATATATTTACTTTAAATCTAAGGGTAATTTAAAAATTATTGGACAGGATTTACAGGATCGACAGGATATACCGCAACGTCAACATCCTGTAAATCCTGTAAATCCGGTCAAAATACCATGCTTTTTGAAGTGGATACAATTTTATCATATATTTCTGATGAAAATCTCCAAAAACCTACAAATCACCACATTTATCATCAATCTCAATCATCCCCTATCCCATGTTCTTAGCCATGGGCGCCGAAGCCACCATCGAACTCAGGGACGGCATGATAATCAAAAAACGCCTGCCAAAAGGCTACCGCCTCAAAGCCCTGGACAGCACCATCAGGCAGGAGCGCACCAGGGCAGAAGCACGCATCATCTCGGAATCAAGACGCAGGGGTGTGCCCACGCCCATCATCTACGATATAGAGGACTTTAAGATAACAATGGAATACATCGACGGGCAGAAGGTCAGGGACATCCTCACCCCGGACCTTAGCCGCCGCATAGGAACCGTAGTGGGCAAACTTCACAGTGCCGGCATCATCCACGGTGACCTCACCACCTCGAACATGATACTGCACGACGACAGGGTGTACCTCATCGATTTCGGGCTGGCGTTCTACGACAACTCGGTAGAGGCCAGGGGCGTGGATGTCCATGTGCTGTTCCAGACATATGTTAGCACCCACAATGACCACGAGATAATGAAAGAAGCGTTCGCACAGGGGTACGGCCAGACTTTTGCTGATGCAGGGGCTGTACTTGAGCGGGTGACAGAGATAAAGGGGCGTGCACGGTATGCATAAAATATATTTTGCCACCGGCAATGCCCACAAGCTCAGGGAAGCAGGCAACATCCTGGGTGCAATCGGGTATGAAATCGAACATATCGACTGCGACTATCCAGAACTGCAGGCAGATGACCTTGAGACCATCTCAGCCTACGGTGCACAGTGGTGTGCCCAAAAACTGGACAAGCCTGTAATGGTAGATGACAGCGGCATATTCATCCAAGCCCTGGACGGCTTTCCCGGTCCGTATTCCAGGTACGTGGAGGACCACCTGGGCAACCAGAATGTCCTGAAGCTTATGGAAGGAGTGGCCAACCGCAAAGCTGTGTTCAGGACAGTGGTGGGATACTGTGAGCCCGGCGGAGGGCCCCATACATTCACAGGCGAGGTAGAGGGAACCATAGCCTTTGAGGAGCGGGGGATGAATGGGTTTGGCTACGACCCCATATTCCTGTACAAAGACCGCACCTTCGGTGAACTAAAAGACCATGAAAAGAACCGGATATCTCACAGGGGCAATGCCATGCGAAAGTTTGCAAGCTGGCTGCAGGAAATATAAAAAAATAGGAAAATAGGATGCGGTTTTAGGGCCACAACCCGAACCGGTAATTTAACACGAGTAACAAAATACCGATCAACACCCCGAAGATCACGATAATTTTCGGGTCCATGTGGTATGTGGTCTCATCGGCCTCATAATAACGCATAAGACCAGCCGATGACATCAGGCCGCTCTGTGACTCTTTCTTTTTACCCACTGTTATTCATCCTCCAATTCTATTATTTATCGTATTTCGTCCTTATTGCTTATCAAGGTATCTTAAGAACAATATTATACCAATGCCTTAAGCAGGTCAAAGTCATGGACCATACCCCTAAGTTTATTGTTGGCAGAGATCACCGGCATCTGGTCTATATTTTTGCGTTTCATCTTCCTGGCCGCGTCGCTGATAGAAGTGCTGGGAACAGCAAAAATCGGTTCACCCTTTAACGTCACTGCATCCTTTACCGAGCAATCCGGCAGTTTGATCCTGGATACGCTGTAATACAAACTCATAGTATCACGCATTGATTCCCATGTCCAGGCATCATCATCCGAACCTGCAGACATATCAGAATGCTCAACAGAATCCTCGATAATGCTCATGTTGATCAGGTCTTTATCACAGACCACACCCAATATCTCTCTTGACTTATTAACAACAGGTGCGGCTTTGACCTCAGCCATTTCCAGGATCATTCCCATTACGGAAACAGGAGTATGTTCCCATACTACGATAACTTTGCCATCAATAAAGTCCCCTATTGGGTCAGGAATGTTAAAACTGGCAATAGCACCGATAATATCCGCTATAGTGATCAGCCCCACCAGGGTATTACCCTCCACAACCGGAAGTCTCCTGACCCCTGAATCGATTATCTTCCTTGAAGCTTCGACAATGGATTCTTCTGCAGTAATAGTAATGGGGTCCCTTTTCATCAGGATTGCAAGCTGTTCCTCTTCCGGGTTCTTTAAAAGATCGGTCCTGGTCACAATGCCGACCAGGTCACCGTTCTTGACCACAGGCACACCGGACACATGCTTTTTTTTCAGGATATCCAGTACTTCATCCCTTGATCCCGGTAGTGTTGCAAAGGCAACATCCCTTACCATGATGTCATCAACTGTTGTAAAATTTGGCATTGATTTAGCTCTCCATTTTTGCTGTTGACGATATTTTACTATCTGGGCATTTCCCCTCTGACGATCATTACAGGCACTTTTGAAGTCCTTGAAACTTTTTCTGCCACGCTGCCCAGCAGGAACCTGTCAAGCCCTCTCTTACCAAGGGTGCCCATAACGATCAGGTCTGCCGGAATAGTTTCCGATAATTTCACAATCTCTTCTGCCGGATGTCCTTCCACAACAAAGCATACCACTTCCACATCTGATTTTTTTGCCTCTGCTTCCACCTTTTCGGTTGCTTCGCTGCCTTCTGTTTTCAATAGTTCATACATGTTCTCCCATGCCGCGTCCATGGGTATGGTGGCAAATGCACCGGTATCAACTACATATATGGCAGATATCCTGGCCCTTGAGATATTGGCAATCTCAACGGCATATTCAACAGCATTTTCAGAATATTTCGAACCGTCCGTTGCAAGAATTATGTTTTTAAACAATCTACTTTCCATGGATAATTCCTCCATTTATTATTGCTTTGATGTCGTCAGGTCTCCCTCTTCTGACAAGGCTGGCAACAGGGTCACTACTATTGGATAAGTTAGGGGACTCATTGTCCAGTACCATGATAGTGGCCTGTTTTCCATCCACGATTGAACCGATATCCTCATCAGTCCCAAGTATTTTTGCTCCATTAAGCGTGCACAACTTAAATACCTGTCTGTCATCCAACCTGTAGACCTTAGACAGGAATTCCATTTCAGAGAACATATTGACAGAATTAAGCATAACATTGTCAGTACCAACCCCTACTGTGATTCCCATATCAAGCATCTTTTGTATGGGGGGACGCTGGGGTGAACCGACCCTGGTCACGAAATTCGACCTGGGACATACAACAGCAGGAATGTGGGCATCAGCTAAGTCTTTAATGTGTGTATCTCCGGCATAGGTCATATGCACGATAAAATCGGGCTCCAATCCTATAGCTTCAGGAATATCTGATGTGTCCTTCTCACCTGCATGTATGGCGAACAATTTACCTTCACCATGTGCAGTGTCCACTGCTTCTTCCAGGATGTGGTAAGGAATGTCATTAACACCACTAAAGCCCAGACCGCCACCTATTCCAAGGAGTTCATAAAGTTCACGGACAATTAATTTATCTGGCATTCCCGGCCTGCCCATGACCATACCTGTAATGTTTTTGAAGGTGCCCAGGACTTGTGATAGTATGGATGCACCTTTAATGCCGCCCTCCCTGAAGTCACAGAACATACATGTTCCGCTTAATACCATATCCTCAAGGGTCCTGCCCATGGCATCCTTTAGTAGGTTTTCGGGTGTGTTGTTGAGCACCCTGTGCTTGAGGCCGTGGGGGGGTTTTACAAGGCTGTCCAGGTCCAAGACAGGTGGGTCCTTGAGAACAGAGTCCCCTATATGGGTATGGGCATTCACAAAACACGGTGCAACCAGCCCGCTCAGGTGGGCATCCACCCGGGTGTCGGTCCCCACTTCCCTGATCACATCGTCCTTTATGCAGAGATATCCTTCAATAGGCTCAAGGTCGTCACCGTAGAGGATAGTCCCGGATATGATCAGCTCTTCAGGCACTGTGGCTATTATGTCTCTTTTCATTTATATTAATTGTGTAATTTGTAAGTTGTAATTCACAATGTGATATGAAAAATAAAAAAGGAGAAATGAGAAATAGAAAATATAAAAATGGAAAATGTGATTTATGATTTGTGAAATGTAGTGAACAGATAGGATTGTGTATGAATTGGATTGATTTTGTTTATACCAGTGCTGGAATAATATGTTTACATGCCTGCTTGATGACGTGAATGTTTTCAAGGTCGTATTATCACATCCACGTATTTACAATTGCTATTGACAAGTTCCGGCACAAGGGATTAAATATATATGTATTGAATTCATACAAACTGTTTTAAGGTGTGAAATGCTGTGTTGATCAGTATATAACCTACCCTATTGTTTCAATTGGAAAGATAGTTAAAATAGGAATCGATTAAAAATCGATTATATTTATGTAGTTAATGTGTTGTGGTGCTGTGAATTCAATAAGTAATGAGAAATTTGGTTTGTTTCAGGTAAAAACAGTGTTAAACTTCTTAATTGCTATAAACACCGACATTCACCCCCATTTCCACTGAAACACTTATATACTATGCTGTATACATGTTCACTTGTTAACTACGTGAATAACAGTTCACTCCTAGTTCACGATAAAACGGTCAGCAAACTATCGGAGGGGATGGAATACTTCCGAAGCATGGGAACCCGGTTGCTATCTGAGGGGATGGGCGGCTGGATTCCTGTTATTAAAAATAACACAGGAACGGACGATGAAGATAAAGCTCGAAATAACCATGGACGATGGTTCAATTTATAATTCCATGATCAACGGAAATCCTGCACCTGAGTCCATAATGGAACTTGTGAATAAGTTGAAGAGCTTACATGATGCTGCAGTAGCAGCACGATCATCCCAACTTCATGTTCAGCAAGCCCCACAGCCCGCTGTGAACACGCCACTACAAACCCAACCTCAGACCCAACCTCAGACCCAACCTCAGACCCAACCTCAGATTCAACCACAGATTCAACCACAGATTCAACCACAGATTCAACCACAGATTCAACCACAGATTCAACCACAGATTCAACCACAGATTCAACCACAGATTCAACCACAGATACAATCACAAATTCAACCACAAATTCAACCACAAACCCAACCGACTTACACTAAACACTATATCAACCAACCACCCCAACAAAAACCACAAAACATCGTAGGGACTCGTAATCTACAGATTGCTGAAGAAGAATACAGCAGACTGAAAAACGAGTCCCTCACGATAAAACAACGTCTTGAACTTTTCCTGAATTTCGAATACACAGGTCAGTGGTTCACATCCCTTGAAGTGAAAAGAGATTACGACAGGGTCTACGGCAATATCAACCTGAGCACTGTCTCCACGTACCTTTCCCGCATGTATAGGGAGAACAAGCTTGAGCGAATGGGAAACCGTAACCAGCGAAAATATCACATCAGGGAAGAGCCTGAATTACAGGAATATCCTTACGAGGCCGTGCCATCCTTCGGGATTCGCACATAGCAGTTTCGAAGTATTTCCTTATTTCTCTCGTAGTGGTTTAATTCCCGCGTACCGTTTTAATCTAGTTCACATCTCTGGCCATTTTCCAAAAACCACATATACTGTTCAAGCATGGACTTGTGTATACGCCGTGTGTACCGTGCCATGACAATAGACACGAACAGTGTATTGTCACCTACCTTTATTTCGATATCACTTGGTTTGGCGCGGGCCATATCCAGGGGCACCAGTACGGGACCGCTACATGATGTGCAGACCCGAAAGTCACGATCCTCCCTGTTAATGAAGTCCTTCACTTCATTATCAACAATAAAATTCTGTGCCACTGCCTCACGATACGATGACAAGATAAACACCTGTTTGGTGACCTTTAGAGCAGGGACATGCCTTCAAGCTGTTCCCTTACGATCTCGACTCCCCTATTGCAATCATCAGGCGATTTGCCTCCGGTAACGACCAGTTTTCCTGAACTGAATATCAACACCACGATCTTTGGGGAAGCGATCCTGTAGACAAGTCCCGGAAATTGCTCGGGTTCATATTCAATGTTTTCAAAACCAAATCCGATTGCAATTGCATTAAGGTTCAACTTTGCGCCCAGGTCTGCTGATGCCACGATATTCTGAATGGTTATCTCGGGGTTTTTGTCGACACTGATACCGAGAGACTCGATCTTATCTCCCAGGTTCTTTATGACAGTTTTCACATCTTCAACGTTCTTTGCGCCTGTACAGACTACTTTCCCTGAAGTGAAAATTAAAAAGGCTGCTTTGGGATTGGTTACCCTGTAGACCATACCAGGAAATTTTTTTTTATTGTATTCTGCGCCTTCAAGTGCTGACTCTATTTTAACAAGATCAAAACTATCTGCTAATTTGGTCGATGCAACCACGTTTTGTATATTTATTTCTGATTCTGACATTTTTCATCCCGATATGTTGTATCAATTAATAAAATTTGTTTGGATAATCAAGAATAAGTTATTTACTGCGGCATAAACGATAAAACCTGCGGAATCATCACATATCCATTAAAAAAAATGCAAACAAAACCCAGTTCATCCATACTACACCAAACCCCAACCCACTGCTCGAAGAACCGCACTCCCCGTCCACCCTAGAAAATGCATATGCCATAAAAACAATAATTAAAACATCCTGATATGGTCTTCCTGCGCAAACCTTTTCATTATAAAGACCATTAAAACCCAATATCACCATTATAGGGAATACTATGCTTGAGGACGAATACCAGCTTGAATACTTTTTTAACAATGGCTTTGAGAGAAAAACCTGCTCAAAATGCGGCAGTGCATACTGGACACGGGACCCGGACAGAATAACATGCGGAGACGCACCGTGCGACCCGTACTCATTCATAGGCAATCCGGTCTTCACAAAGCAGTACGACCTCTCGCAGATGAGGGAAAAGTTCCTCTCCTTCTTCGAGGGGCACAACCATACAAGGGTGGACAGGTACCCTGTAATTGCCAGGTGGCGGGATGATATCTACCTCACCATTGCAAGTATTGCCGATTTCCAGCCATTCGTCACCTCCGGGATGGTACCCCCGCCAGCCAATCCCCTTACAATCAGCCAGCCGTGCATCCGCTTACCTGACCTTGATTCAGTAGGACGCAGCGGCCGCCATCTCACAAACTTCGAGATGATGGCACATCATGCTTTTAATAATCCAAAAAAAGAGGTCTACTGGAAGAACGAGACAGTAGAATATTGCGATGCCCTGCTAAATGACCTGGGCACAGACCCCAATGCCGTGACCTATAAGGAAGAACCCTGGGCCGGCGGCGGTAATGCCGGACCCTGCGTGGAAGTGCTGGTGGGCGGGCTTGAAGTAGCCACCCTGGTGTTCATGGACCTGCAGCAGAAAAAGGGCGGCGACATCATGATTAAGGGAGACCCGTATGTGAAGATGGACAACTACATCGTGGACACGGGTTACGGTCTTGAGAGATTCGTATGGGCAAGCAAGGGTTCGCCCACCATCTATGATGCTGTGTTCCCTGAGGTAGTCAGTGAACTAATGGACCTTGCAGGTGTAGAGCACAGGCTGGACGACCCCGAATATGCCAATATCCTGGCCAAAAACGCAAAGCTTGCCGGGTTGATGGATATCACAGGGCAGGCCAACCTCATGGAACTGCGCAAGAAAGTGGCGGCCGAGATAGGCATTCCGGTTGAGGAACTGCAGGCTATTATGGAACCTGTGGAAAGGGTATACGCCATCGCTGACCACAGCAGGTGCCTGGCATTTATGTTCGGGGACGGTATCATCCCATCCAATGTAAAGGCAGGATACCTGGCACGGCTGGTACTGCGCCGGACCCTGCGGCTTATGGCTGAGGCAGGCATGGATGTACCACTATCAGACATCGTTACCATGCAGATAGACAAGCTGCCCGAGTATCCCGAGTTCAGTGAGCGACTCGGAACAATTGTGGAGATACTTGACAGGGAGGAGGACAAGTATGCTGATACCCTGGAGCGTGGGCGGCGGCTGGTTGCAAAGAGCGCACGACATTATATGGATAAGGGCGAGGAATTCCCATTGGATGAGATCATCCAGATGTATGACACCCATGGCATATCTCCTGAGATCACGGCAGATGTGGCAAAGGAGATTGGGTTGAGGATAGACCTGCCAGATACATTCTACTCACTTGTGGCTGAAAGCCACAGCAAGGCAGAGGATAAGGAAGAGGTTGAACAAGTTATTCCCGGTATAGAGAACCTGCCAGACACAGAGAGGTCGTATTATTACCAGCCTGATGAGCTTGAATTCCAGGCAAAGGTCGTGGCAGTTATTGACGGTAATATCATACTTGACAGGACCCAGTTCTATCCTGAGGGCGGTGGGCAGCCTCATGACCACGGTATCATCACCAAAGGGAATTCCACCTACCAGGTGGTTGATGTCCTGATAGAGCAGGGCGTGATATTTCATACTATTTTCGAGGATATGATCGACCTGGAACCGGGGGACATAGTGGACGGGGCTGTGGATAGAGGGAGACGGCTGGCACATATGCGCCACCATACTGCTACTCATGTGGTGAACGATGCCGCCAAGAAGGTGCTGGGCAACCATATCTGGCAGACTGGCGCCCAGAAGAGTGCTGAGCGGGCACGTCTGGACCTGTCCCATTTCAAACGCATCACCAATGAAGAACTCAAGGAGATCGAACTTATAGCCAACGAGACAGTGATGGCCAACATCCCTGTGGAGATCACCTGGATGGACAGGACCGAGGCCGAACAGAAGTACGGATTTGTGCTGTACCAGGGCGGTGTGCCGCCGGGCAAGCAGATACGGGTGCTCAAGGTGGGGGATGACGTAGAGGCGTGCGGCGGTACCCATGTAAGCAATACCGGGCTTATCGGTCCCATTAAGATCCTGAAGACCGAGCGGATACAGGACGGTGTGGAGCGGCTGGAGTATGCGGCAGGCGAGGCGGCAGTTAAGCGCTGGCAGGAACTGGACGACCTGCTGCGCCTGAGCGCCGATGAGTTGAAGGTTGCACCTGAACACCTGCCAGAGACCACTGCCAGGTTCTTTAATGAATGGAAGGAGTTCAAGAAGGAGAATGCCAGGTTAAAGGAAGAATCAGCGATAGCGAAAACTGTTAATTCAATTTTAAAAGCTAAAGAAGATCCTAATAATTTAATTAATGGTGTAATAATAGTTAAGGAAAAACTCATTGGTGCCGATGTTGAAGAACTGGTGAAATATGCCAGCAAATTGACAGGAGACCCAGATGTAGTTGCACTTTTAGTAAGTAATTTTGAAGGTGTGAAGATTGTGGTAGCATTTGGGCAATATGCTCTACCAAAATCTATTATAAATGGTGTTCATTCGGGTGACCTTGTCAGGGAGATGTCCAGGGTCGTGGGCGGCGGCGGCGGCGGCAGGGCTGAACTGGCACAGGGCGGGGGTCCTGATGCAGGGAAGATCGATGAGGCCCTGGAGCGCGGGATGGAAGTGCTGAGGGAAAGCCTGGTGAAATAAAGCCAGTATTACTACAACTACACGAAATCCAATAATTGTACCTGGATGTAATATCTATCTATGGAGTATACCGTTACTCTAAAATTCCCACCGGTCAGTCCATATCAGCAAGCTCCGGCACTATTTACTTTTTATAATCGATAAATGTATATAGAATTAGTATGAACTTCTGTTGAGTAGGAGTGATTTTAATGGAATTAAGAGATAAGATTCTTGATGTGATGGGAGGAGTGAATATATCGGCATTTGCAACTGTTCAAAGCGATTCACACCCTGTTCCCAGGGTTAGATATGTAGCTACAGTTGGTTTTCCGGACCTGTCGATGAAGATAGCTACACATAAAAGCTCTGTAAAGATGTCACATATTAAAAATAATCCAAAAGGCTGTATTGCAATCTGGAATGGAAAAGACTTTGAAGATGTGGATAAGCCTTATGTTATAATGGATACTGAAATCAAGATCCTTGATGACGAAAAATCAAAAAATGAATTCTGGGATCCAATGCTTGAGAATTACTTCTCTGGCCCGGATGATCCCGAATATGTTATCTTGAATCTGAAACCGTATAGTATAGAGTATTATTCAGAAGGAACAATGGAAAAGTTGACATCGATTTAATGATAAGTGAATCCTATTCCGAGGGCAGGATATCCCTGTGGAAGGCAGCAGGCAAGGCAGGAATAACCTACAGGGCAGCCCTTGAGGAACTTAAAGTACGAAATATTCCGTTCAGGTATGAAAAAGAGGATCTGGACGTGGATATCCAGTGGGCTCTGCAGGAGAAATGACAGTTAGCAATTCAGATTTGTTAATCCATCTTGCCATGATCGGTAGGTTGGGCTAATATCCAGGGATGAGGGGATGGATGCTCTGGAAAAACTGGCGCGGGTTATGTGGGTGTTTATGAGGATGTGCGGAAGGTTGTTGAGGGGTTATAATTGAAAAAGCGAGTTCTTATGGATTGTGAGCACGACAGCGAACTAAAAGATGCCGCCAAACTCTACAAAGAAGGAAAGATAACAATAAGGGAAGCTTCTAATATTACAGGAATTCCCCTTCGGGGTATCCTTCATGAGTTCGGCAAAATGGGCATCTGCATCAGGTATGGTGAAGACGAACTCAAAGAGGATATTGAATGAAGTTTTAACTGATTCCAGAAATTTTATATTTTCACCCTCGACTCCCCCGGCGGCAGCATCATAGCAATCTTATTAGATGAAGCGATTGACTTCACAGCGCCCGGTCCCCCACCTCATCTACTGGCATCTTGTAGATCTTCTTGGCAATATCGTTCTGGCTGGACTTCCCTGGCAATTGTGCTACCCTCTGACCACAAATAAGCCTCTGGTTAGGAATACCCCTGCTTCATTTAAGGAAATCTTTTATTTGGATTTAAATTAAATGGATAATTATTTGGAGTGGGTGAGTGTGAATGAAAAATTTATTCCATTAAGTAAACAAAAAATATTGAAACTATCTCACATTTATGGTAGTTTTCTAAGTATTTTAATTGTCAGTCTATACCTTTTTTCCATGATTTTTATGTCTCTGAGTCTAAGGTATATACAAATCCAAGCATTTCTATTGCCACTGGGTGTGGTATCGGCTGCAATATTTTCCTATCTACATCTTAGTTACATTGACAAAACATCCAAAGAAATTGAATGTTCATTACTGCTTGGATTTATTATAAGTGTATTATGTATTATACCAGGGCTTATTATCACTTTTGTTGGGTTACAAATTTTTTTAAATGTAGAAATCCCTACACTGGTTTTGATCATCTTTATTGGAGGGCTTTTCAGTCTGGTGCTTGGAGCTCTCTCAATTAATATTGTACTCAATGGGAAGAGGACTCTTCCGGAAGGTCTTGAGCAATGGAAAGTAAAGGGGTTGCAGGTAAGTACGATTATCCTGATTGCAGGACTTGTTGTTGCCGGGATTTCAATAGCATCAGGTATAGTAGGAAATACAGAAATGTCGTATGAGATAATGCTTGAAACCTCTGAAGATACCACATTTTTCATACCTGTCCCCATAGACGAATCTGGTGGGAATGTGGCAGATATTGTTGATAAGATAGAATTAGTTGAAGGGACGGCAAGCTGGAAGATCGTTAATACTGAATATGGAGAAGCACTTCAGGTTAATACCAGTGGGAAATGTGTTCTGTCTGCTAAAAAAGGTTATGGAGAGAAAAGTATAGAAGAAGGAGATGAATGGTTACGAAGTTACAACCTTAGCATGCTTAATGGGACAAGGCATGACCAGAGGTTTGGTGATATTTATGAGGTATGGGTATTTTCCTCAAATGAGGATACAACTATGCTCTTTAAATTAAGTTTGATTGATGGCTGGAATCATATTTTAAATTACAATACCGTCAGGTACATTTTTAATGATCCCTATACTTTAGAAATTCATACCTCTGAAATCCCGTTGGATAAAGGATGGCAAATTATCAATCTGGATCGTGAAATGATGTTGTATGATTGATGATCTGGCAGCCAGGAGGTTTGCTGCCGGGCTGGGGCTGGATGCTTTGGATAAACTGGCACTGGTTATGTGGCTCAGTGTGGGTTTTTATGAGGATGTGCGGAAGGTTGTTGAGGGGTTGGGTTGAGGGATAATTTTCTGTCTTCTTTATCCCGCAGACCTTCCAGTATGTCTTCCATGGATTTTGTGCCGAGGGCACCGTACATTGAAGATTTGCGCGAAAAATCAACCATATTATTATTATTCATTCCTATCTTATTGTATTATTCATAATGCATTTACCTTTATGCAATTTGGGTCAGCAGTTAACAATTTTTAAGAAAGCATTAAATATTGATTAGCACAATATAATTTGTTGCAAAGCTTTGAAGGTACTTTTAAATGGTAAATGAAATTAAACAAGATGAACTGGAGACAGAAAAGTTACAAAATTCCCGTGATTATAAAGAAATAACTCTTGTAATAACTATATTAGCTGGAACATCTGCTTTTTTATTAAAGTTAATTGATTACTTTAACAACAATATAATCACCATTAGTAGCCATGTTCAATTTATAATTTATATAATTGTATATCTTGCATTAATAGAAGTTACATTGATTTTTTCATTCTTATTATTAAAAGGATATCTATTATCTGACAATAGTGAGAATAAGCAATTAACAAACTTATCAAAAGAAATATTCCAAAAGATTTTCACAATTCCCATCCCGACAATTATTATTTTAATTTCAACGTTACTTTTCTATACATACCATTTAGAAGAAAATAATAATTATAATATTGTATCTATTATTTATTGGATCATCACTGTTGTATTGGCTTTTTTGATATTTATCTATCTTGATCCAAAAATAGTCCTATCCGAGTCATTAAAGAATATGTCAGTTAACGAAATCCGAAATAAACTAAAATTTAATTTTCAAATTGAAATATCATTTATTATCAAAATTATTTCAATACCCCTTCTTTTATTTATTGTAATTTCATCATTCATAATACCTTCATACTTATTGGTTGGTCATTATTCGATAGAAGTTTTTCCAGAATCAAATAATGGTGGTGATATGCTTACTTTCACCATTGAAGAAACAGGCATTACTTATGCAAGATGTTACATAACGTTATATAAATTGAACCTTGGTAATAATAGCCTTGAGCATATAGATTACATTACAATCCCAATACAACTTGAATCAAAAAATAAAATGATGTTTGGAGGGATTCATGAATTGTACTATTACTTGAATGTAAATACTTCAACACTATCGCCTGGAAATTATATGCTACATGCCGAAGTTACAAATGATATTTCAAAAACATATAAGTTCGGAACAATTAAAAAACAAGATAATAAGTTGTTTTATATTCAACCGAAAAATACGAATCTTTCCTCCTATTAATTAGAACAAATATGAAATGAGATAAGTGCTACTGCTCTTTGCCCATAAGTTCATGGAGTTCTTTGTATCTTCCGGCCTTGAAATCTTCTCTGCTTTCTTCTATTTGTTGCATAAGTTCCGGGTCCGACAAAATCTCCAGAGTGGATTTCATAGATTCGTATTCATCACTCGAAATAGTAACCCATCGCACCTTATGTTCTCCTGCTTATTTTATCTCCCTGGACATTTATTCAACTATTACATCACATTGCACATATATTGTTTTGCCGGACAGCACGATAGATTTACCCTTTCCTCACCCTCGACTCCCCAGCGGCAGCATCATAGCAATCCTTATCAACCGAAGCAATCGACTTCACCAGCGCCCGGTCCCCCGCCCCATCCACCAGCATCTTGTAGATCTTCTTGGCAATACCATTCTGGCTGAACTCCCCTGGCTCAACCTCAACCACGTACTGCGCCCGCCCCCTAACAGCTTCAGGCGGTCAAACCTTCCTACTCCTGAATTTGATACCACCAGCAGAATAGCATTTTGTGGTATAACCCAACACTTAGAAACGTAGTGATTGTCATCGAATTAAAATGAATAAATCAAATGGAACAGGACCGTAGTTGAGAAGGAAATGGGTGATAAATTTATTTTTAAACTGGACTATTTGTAGAAATGTATAAATAGAAATAACTACATTTCAGTTATTGTGTCTAATTGTAGATGGGTTTGATGATGTATATATGAAGCAAAATTGGTGGTTGTATGAAAGATAAGAATGGGAATATAATACAAATCTGTGATCCGGTTAAAGTCCTATGGGCCTATGATAAAAGGGAATATAAAGGTAAAGTGGTTGATGTTAAAGGAAATATCGCATTAATAACTGCCCTAAAATATTTTGTATATATCAACAAACCGGAAAGACTATTGAAGATTCCAGTTCAACCAAGTTTTTAACTCCGGAGGAGTTAAGATATGAATGAAAATATAATATTATCAATTAAGTTGAAAATATTGAAGTTGTCAAACATTTATGGAGGCATACTAAGCCTCCTCATTGTTGGCATATACCTATTTTTTTCCATAGCATTTCCAGGTACTCCAAAATATTTTTTAGCACAGGTAATCCTGCTGCCAATAGGTGTGATATTGACTGCAGTATTTTCTTACCTGCAACTGGGTCATAATAAAAAGATACAAGGAGATGCTGTATGCTCCCTGTTGCCGGGATTCTTAATAAGTGCATTTTGTATAATACCTGGCTTGATTATTGTCCCTTTTTTGCTGAATTTATTTATATACGACGGATTAAACAGAAATATGTCAATTATTTTTATCATGGGAATTCTGGGTCTAGTATTTGGCATTCTCTCAATATATGTGCTCCTGAAGATTGACAGAACAGTCCCTGAAGGGCTTGAGCAGTGGAAGGTAAAGGGGTTGCAGATAGCTACAATAATACTGGCAGCCGGGGTTGTGGTTGCCGGACTTTCAATAGTATCAGGCAAAACGGCAGATTCAATGATGTATTATGAAATTGTGCTTGATGCTTCAGAAGATACTACTTTCTACATGCCAGTGCCCGTGAATCTTATTGACAATGACGCCGCAGACATAACTAACGAGTTGAGGGTAATCGAGGGGGATGCCCGGTGGAATATTGTTGATACCGAGCATGGAAAAGCACTTGAAGTTCATACCAGTTCAAAATGCAAACTGTATGCCGAGAAGAATTACGGCAGCAGAAACTGGGACGATGCCGATATCTGGCTGGAAGATTTCAGTATCAGTATGCTGGATGGAACTGATCGATCCGTGAAAGCATTTGAAAGTACTGATGTGTGGGTGTTTGCATCAAACGAAAATACCAGTATGATCCTGGGATTAAGTTTGGATGACGGCTTTAACGATATGTGGTCTTATACGATCTATGAAACGTCACTGGATGAAGGGTGGCAGACTGTTAATGTGGAATTGAGTAAGATGAAGTATGATTGAATGCATCACCACTTTCGCCTGAATTCCCAGGTATTAGCAAATTGCTATCAATGACACAAGTCTATAGGAATGAGGGTGTGTTATCATTTCCTCACCCCCGACTCCCCAGGCGGCAGCATCATAGCAATCCTGTCAGCAGAAGCGATCGACTTCACCAGCGCCCTGTCCCCAACCTCATCCACCAGCATCTTGTAAACCTTCTTCGCAATATCGCTCTGGTTGAACCCACCCGGCTCCACCTCAACCACATACTGTGCCAGCCTTCGCACAACCCCGGGCGGCCCGCCCACCAGCCTCACAGCACCCTTCAGCTGGATCCCCACCGCTGCACCCACCAGGGCAGTCATATAATTTCGCTTGCCCCTGATAATGAACGAACCCCTGGGCACGAACTCACCACTCTCAGGCGTCTTGGACACCTGCTCAGGCGTCACCCAGTAACAGTCACCCTCAGCCCGCCCTGACTTCCACACACCCGAGTTGGAGACCACGAACATAGCAGCCTCTTCAAGCGTCGTCTGTGGTACTTCCTTACCTTCCGTCTTTACGACAACCACAGGCGAGCCAGGCGCTTCTGTATGGAAAAATATATCCCGCTTTTCCATATACTTCTTAACCACTTCCTCATTAGTGCCCGCATCCCGGCCCCCTATAACCAAAAAGCCATCTGAGGACTCGAACCACCTGAACTTATCATACCAGCGGGGTTTCACCTTGACCTTACCCTTCAACTGCCTGGTGCGCACAGGCTCCTGCTTTTTCCTTATCAGTTCCTCAGTCTGGAGTATGGCACGCCTGGCACCGGAACTTTTACCTGCCACCTTCTTTGCCTTATCATAATATACCTGGGCATTCTGTGGCACTGTCAACTTGATATCCACATCCACATTCGTACCGTCCAGTTCCACCGAAAGTTTCCCTGAGCTTGGGTCTATGGACCTGATCATCTTTGCCTGCGGAATATCTGCACCCTTCAGCCTGCTACGTATCTCATCCCAGCCCAGCCGCTGCCTTGCCTCAGTGATGATATTCAATATCTCCTCTACAGGCTGGTAATGGGCATACAGCAGCTCCCCCTTTTCTTTAAACCCGGCTGCCTGCTTCGTGAACTTCTCAATAGCCTGCTGCTGCTGTCTCAGCCTCCTCTCCAGCACACCTTCCTTTTTCTGCTCCACTGCTACTTTTTTGGCTGCAACCTCTATACCTGCACTGAAATATTCATCAAGGGCCCGGTTAAAACTATCCATCTTTCGGGTCTCAAAATCCTGGTAGCGCATAAGTCCGAACGGCAGCACATCAATGTTCTTACCGTCCTTTACCACCACCTGCGGCTCAAGTTTGCCATCTACTATCGGCCTGAAAACCTTATCCATCGCCGCATGCAGCCCCTCAGTATCCAACATCTCCGAAGCAGGGGTCGCCTTGTCAATACCTGCTTGCAGGCACACTTCCTCAGCCAGCACACCACCCATGTTCAACCTGGTGGCCAGCGTCCTCACTACATCGCTTTGTGATTCAGTGAATATACCGGTAAGGCCAACGGGCGATACATCGAGCGGGCTCATCTGGGGAGGAGGCAGTTCATAGATCTCGCCCCTGCGCAGCGTCCGGTCCCTGAAACTAACAGGTTTCATAGGCTGCAGGATCCTGCCCTCGTCATCGGTAAGAATAATATTGCCCCTTGCAAACAGTTCGGAAATTAATCTGGTAGTGACACCGGCCCTTATAACTTCCAGTTCGATGATCCGGTCGAAGTCATGCTGGGAAACACGCTTTATCCTGCCCCCCATTATATGTTTGCGAAGCAGCATGGGAAACCCCTGTGGCAACTGGGGGGCCGGGCGCGGATAACGGGTGAGGTGCATCTGCTTGCCTGCCTGTATAACCAGGTTGTGCCTACCCTGTCCGTATATACTCAGTGTGATCCTTATCTCATCATTGGAAGTCTGGTATATCTTGCCGATCTTTGCATCCAGCAGACTGGGTGTGCCGCTGTTGAACTCTGATACAATGGCAGCCACATCCACACTGGTCATTTCCTCTTTCATGGGGCAGGTACTATGGACTGTAAACTCATAATCCTTTGCAGGAATATCGAAACTGTTTTGATACCATATTCCAGATTAAGGGAGAATGACCAGTTTTACGGATTTTGCTGAAACCTGCCAGCGTATCGAGAACATCCCAGGTTCCCTTGAAATGACGCAGGTAGTGGCGGAATTTTTTACCAGTGTGGAAGATGATGAGCTTGAGATAATATCCAGGTTCATAATGGGCCTGGTGTTCCCTGTATGGAGTCCATTGCAGCTTGGTATCGGACCCAGCTTGCTGTATACTTCCCTGTCCAGGGCATCCGGTGTGCCTGTAAAGGGTATCATAAACCTGGTACGAGAGACCGGGGACGTGGGACTGGCAGCAAGAGAAGCACTGACCGGAGCCAAGAAGTCACAATCCACACTGGCAGCTTTTTGGGAAGATGAATCAGTACTATCCATACAGGACGTTTTTACAAGATTTTCTGATATTGCCAATACCTCGGGCAAGGGCTCCCAGTCCTCCAGGGCAAGGAACCTCCAGTTCCTGTTCGGCCGGGCCACACCAATTGAGGCCGTATACCTGGCACGGCTGGCCATTGAGGAACTGAGGATCGGGGTGGGTGAAGGAATTGTCAGGGATTCCATTGCAAAAGCCTTCAATGTACCAAAAGACGCTGTGGAACGGGGCTATATGCTCACCAATGACCTTGGACTGGTTGCGAGGGAGGCAAAACTTAACGGTACGCACGGTCTGGCAGGCCTGGATATGGAACTGGGTCGCCCCATCAGGATGATGCTGGCCCAGATATCCCAGGGTATCGAACCTGCCGTTAATGAAATGGGGCCGGTGGCAGTAGAATGGAAATTCGACGGTGCCAGGGTGCAGATCCATAAGGATGGTGATACTATCTCTATATATTCACGGCGCCTGGAAGATGTGACAAACTCACTGCCTGATATAGTGGAAATGGTAAGGGAAGGTATATCTGCTAAATCGGCCCTCCTTGATGGGGAAGCGGTGGTATTGGGGCCCAATGGTAAGCCCGGAGCCTTCCAGCAGATACTCAAACGGTTCAGGCGCAAGTATGATGTGGATACGGTGAAGGAACAAATACCTCTGCAATTGTATCTGTTCGATGTGTTATATTTCAATGGTGAGAGCCTGTTTGACAATACCCTGGTACAGCGTAGACAGCATCTGATTGAATGTGTGACCCCATCTAATAACCTGATAATAGCAGAGCAGTTTGTCACTTCAGATGTAAAGGTTATCAATGACATCTACCGTGAAGCCTTGGAAGCGGGTCATGAAGGTGTGATGCTGAAAAACCCGGAATCACTTTATTCTCCTGGCAAGCGCGGGAAGAACTGGCTTAAGATCAAGCCGCTTATGGAAACACTTGACCTGGTGGTTATCGGCGGTGAATGGGGTGAAGGACGGCGCGCTAACTTTATAGGATCATTCCAGCTTGCATGTATTGAGCCAGAATCAGGTGATATTCTATCCCTTGGAAGAGTGGGAACAGGCATTACTGACGATATGCTTAAAGAGCTGACAGCACGGTTTACGGAACTCATTGTAGTTGAGAATGGCAAGGAACTGGAATTCGTGCCACAAGTGGTGTTCGAAGTCGCTTTTGAGGAAATCCAGAAAAGCCCTACTTACAATTCAGGTTATGCACTGCGGTTTCCCAGGCTTGTCAGGGTGAGGGATGACAAGAGTCCTGACGATGCAGATACACTTGATAGAATCGAACAGCTGTATATCAACCAAAAAGGAAGACCTGACAACGCTTCATGATGTTGGTTCCAGCTAATCGGTCTATACTGTGAACTTATTGATTATTTATTCATCCTGTAATTCATTAACGATTTATTCATCCTGTATAGTCATTGACAATTTATTTATTCTGAAAAAGGATATATATCATGTGCAATATCATAGAGATTGTTCGTTTAATAACGAACCAAGAGTCGCAGGATATACAGAGGTCTTTTTTTTACTAAACTCCCACTCCCACCCCTTAAAGTCTTTGTATACCTGTTCTCTTGCAAAAAACGGGGGGCATGTGTCCCCACATTTTCATTTTTCTACCACAATTCACTCCATAATAAAATCTTCAAATGTGGTCTGTCGCAGTTTGTTCCTGCCCAGGTTTGACAGCTTGATACCTAAAAGCCGAATCTTCCTGCCGTCAAAGAACTCCGTGGCAAGTTCACCCGATACCTGTCTGATGGTATCCGGATCCCTGTTATCATGATCCAGTGTCCTGGCCCTGGTAAATGTGGTAAAATCCTCCTGCCGCACTTTTACAGATACTGTCCTGAAGGAAAAACCCTTCTTCTGCAATGACTTGTGCACCAGAGCGGCAATATTGTCAAGAGCCCCGTACAGCAGCGCATTATCACCAGTATCCACATCAAAGGTGTGCTCCCTGCTAACCGACCTGGTCACGCCCCGCTCCTCCACCTCACTATCATCCATCCCCTGCGCCAGTAAATGCATTCCAGCGCCCCACTTGCCGAACACATCCACCAACTTGTCCCTGTCAAATCGTGCCAGCTGCCCGATGGTCCTGATTCCCATCCCCTGCAGTATCTCCTCGTTCTTACGACCTATCCCTTGCAGTCTGCGTACCTCCAGTGGCTCCAGGAATCCGGCTACCCGGTCCGGTTTCACAACTATCAGGCCGTCAGGCTTGTCCAGGTCCGAGGCTATCTTGGCCGCAGACCTGGTGGGAGCGATGCCGATAGAGCACGTTAGCCCCTCTTGCGCCCTTATTTGTGCTTTGATCTCCTGTGCGACCTTTACAGCCTCATTATGGTCCCTTACTTTTTCACTGATATCAAGGTAGGCCTCATCCACACTCACCTGCTGGAACCTGTCGGCTTTTGACCTGAGTATCTCCATCACCCTGCAGGAAACCTCCTTGTACAATTGCATATCCACCCTCAGGTACACGGCATCCGGACACAGCTTATATGCCCTGGAAATGGGCATTCCGGAATGTACCCCGAACTCCCGCGCTTCATATGAGCAGGTGCTCACCACACCTCTGCCGATTCCGCCTTTTGGGTCAGAACCCACCACAACCGGACGCCCTTTAAGGGACTGGTCCCGGTGCTGTTCAACTGAGGCATAAAAACTGTCCATATCCACATGAAGGATGATGCGACTCATTAAATTGCTCCGTTGAGATGTTTGTGCTGCGGGAAATAATTATACTGTAGCTCCTCATTTCAATACTGCAATACTGTAACCCCACACTTAAATACTGTAACCCCTCATTTAATAATTACTCCCGGAGGGATGCGATATGAAATTCAATTACAAGTGGGAAGCAATATTTGCGCTGATACTATTAACAATATTTACACTGCCTACCTTGGCCAGGCTGGGCCTGGATTACCTGTGGTTCGATTCACTGGGATATGCAAGCGTTTTTCTTGTTAAATACAAGATGAGCATCCTGATGTTAGTGATTTTCACGATCCTGACAGCACTTATCCTGTTTTTTATACTCCAATCCGGGATTAAAACCCTCCTGAAAATGGGAGGGAGTATCACCTCCCTGTGGGACCAGGAATTCTTCACCGGGCAGCCAAAAGAATACATCGAGATGGAAACGAAAGGTGACTTGGCCGGAGGAGTGAAGGCGGCAAAGATGCCTGCCCTTATTTTGATAATCATGATCTCGGTGATACAGGGACTGGCGGCCTCAGGCTCATGGCTGAATGTCCTGATGTACCTGAACAGGACACCTTTTGGCACAGCCGATCCCATTTTCAATAATGATATAACCTTTTATGTGTTCGAACTGCCGTTCTACAAATTCCTGCTGAGCTATTCACTCACAGTCCTGCTCCTTGGGCTTCTTGTACTGGCAGTCCTGTATGCAACATTTAACTGGAAGCTGTTGATGAAAGCACCCTTGAACTTCAGGATTGTACTGGCAGGTTTTTTAACTGTCCTGGCCACCAGGACGTACCTGGGACGTTACAATATCCTGTACAGTGAAACGGGCGTAGTCTACGGTGCAGGATATATCGATGTGGCCATAAAGCAGTACATTCCTGTTATAATCGCTGCTATCTTCATACTCTCGGCCCTGTTGATACTGGTATCAGGCTGGCTGGACAGCACATCTGTACCATCGATCCCAAAGATACTGGCAGGCATGATCGCTGCCATGTTACTCATTTCAGTCTTTGGTGGCATCGCCACCTTTTTCATTCAGGAATACAAGGTCACGCCCAATGAACTGGAACTGGAAAGACCCTATATCATAAACAATATCGCTATGACCAATACCGCTTATGATCTTGACGAGGTCGAGGTCAGGCAGTACCCCTTAACATACAACCTCACCGATGATGTCCTTGAGCACCCTTCCATCATCAATGCCAGGTTGTGGGATTACCGCCCCCTCACGACCATCTATCAGCAAAAACAGGCGATACGCACTTATTACGGCTTCAATGACGTGGATGTGAACAGGTATGATATCAACGGCACCAAGCACCAGGTCTGGCTGTCGGCAAGGGAGATATTCTATGACCAGCTGCGCGGCAAGGCCGATACCTGGCTCAACAAACACGTACTCTACACCCACGGTATCGGGGTGGTCATGTCGCCAGTGAACCTTGTGGTGGACCAGGGAATGCCAGAGATGTATATTGAGAACATCCCGCCTGTAAGTTATATCCCGTCGCTGACAATAGAGCAGCCCAGGATATACTACGGTGAAAGGACAGACACATATATCTTTACAGGTACGGGCAGGGATGAGTTCGATTATCCCAGCGGCGATACCAATGTGGGCACCGTTTATGCAGGGACAGGCGGGATCAGTATGAGTGGGCTGAATAAGCTTATCGCGACCATCGCACTGGGCGAACTTAAGATCCTCACATCCTCTGATATTGATAAGGACAGCAAACTGCATATCAAGCGTGATGTGCTGGACCGCACCGGCCTTATTACCCCGTACTTGCTCCAGGATTCGGATGCCTATGCAATTGTGGGGGCCGACGGGCATATCTACTGGATGATCAATGCTTTTGTGACAACAGACAAGTATCCTTATTCAGAACCCCTGTGGATAGGCAACACCAGGGTGAACTATGTCCAGGACTCGACAAAGGCAGTCATTGATGCATACAACGGGACCGTCACTTATTATATCATCGAGGATGACCCGCTACTCACTGCTTATTCAAGCATATTCCCTGGTGTATTTAAGCCAATGGACTCAATGCCTGATGACCTGAAACAGCATATCAGGTATTCCCCTGACCTGTTCCAGATGCAATCCACTATCTATACCGATTACCATATGAATGTGCCAGAGGTGTTCTACAACCGGGAGGACAGGTGGCAGTTTGCAAAAGAGAAATATGCCAATTCATTGATCCAGGTTGAGCCTTATAATGTACTGCTTGAAGTGGACGATTCCACAGATTTCATAATGATGCTGCCTTTCACACCTGTCAACAAGGACAATATGATCGCCTGGATGGCAGTGAACCAGGATCCCCCACGATACGGCCAGAAGATACTGTATGAGTTCTCAAAGGACAAACTGATCTACGGTCCGGCCCAGATCGAGGCGCTGATAGACCAGGATGAGGATATCTCCAAAGACCTGACCCTGTGGAGCACGGGTGGTTCACAGGTTATCAGGGGTAACTTGCTGGTCATTCCCATCAAGGACTCCCTGCTCTATATCGAACCTCTGTATATCTCGGCAGAGTCTGCATCCAGCATCCCTGAACTGAAGAAAATACTGGTTGTGTATGAGAACAGGGTGGCAATGGAGGATTCGCTTGAAGAGGCACTGCTGAAAGTGATTGGTGTGAATGTCACGTCAACTGCTGCTCCCATTCCGGTTGGGATCGGGACAGGGGATGTGACACTGACTGAATTGCTGGAGGATACTATTTCCCATTATGAAAAGGGACAGGAGTACCTTAAGACAGGGGACCTTGAGAACTACGGTCGTGAGATGAAGATAGTGGACAGCCTTATGGAGAGGCTTGCACAGCTTGTAGAGGAAAGTGCTGATTAAAAGCGTTTCAGGTCGATGTACCCTGACAGGTTTACGGTCCCCATTGCTGCGATGGTCTCGCTGTTACGGTTATTTATAGGTGAGACTATGACCGGCATGCCTTTATACGGCCCGCTTCCGGCTAAACCGTGGACGATCTTACCGGTATTTAAGGCCTGTTCCAGGTATTCTCCTGTGTAGTTGTAGTCAACTACTTTGCTGTTCTCGACCCTGACACCGTTGTGGTTCTTGCTTCGCATGGTTATGGGAAGTCCTATTGTGCCGTATATTGCCAGGGCTATGGGTTCAAGCTCTTCGGCTGTTGAATTTTCGGAGATAATAAGTCCAGCCATTTTATTCACAGATGATACACTATCAATCATGATATATAAGGTGTTTGATGAGTGAGGCCTTGGGACAAAATTACTCAATCTGCAGTCCCATAACTTCGCAGTCTTCTTCAGTGAGCTCAACTACACGGACATAATACTCGGCAGAAAATCGCTCTAGGAAATCTATATTACGGTAGACGTATTTCCCATGATGGGGGCTTGTTTTCTGAGCGTACAATGCCTTTGTTAACGCACTTGATGTTATCTTATCACTGCCAGTAGGCAATGTGAACGCTATAAGTGTTCCCTTCAAATATATCTACACGGTTGGAAAAATTTAAAACTTGGCGCACGTAATTACATTATGCCCACAAAATCTCGTACTGAAAAATTCAGAACACTATAATATGCGTTCGACATCGGAAACGGTTAATTTTAGGTGAAGTGTAGATTTGGAACTCCTCTGAGGAAAAGACTTGATGTGCGCAAGGTTACTGAAACACCACTAAAGAATGCTGCACATAATGTTCGCAGAATTGAGTACCTTGAGATTATGGATGACATTATTCTTCATTAGGCTCGAAAGGGAGAATAAGAGAATTTTTTCCCAAGGCCCGAATAAACGCTATATGCTGGTCTATAACCGGGCTTATAAATTCAATGTTAGTTTGCATGCTATATGCAAAACCATACACGCAATCATATAGGTTAAACATTAATACAAATGAATTATACTAAGTGATATAATGAGAAACAGAATTACTATTTTAACGCTTCTGATACTGGCTGTAATGATCTTGTTTAGCGGGTGTACTGACAACAGCACTGCCCAAAAGTCTGAATTAGCAACAGTGAACTCAATAGAAGAAATTGATGCAATGCTTGAGAGTGCACCGGTATTTATTGAGATGGGAGCGGGTCGGTGTCCTGCATGTGTACTACAAAAACCTATTGTGGAAGAACTTGCAGCAAAATATGATGACAAAGTGCATTTCGTCTACATCGACGTTGACAAGCAGAACCAACTGGCTGCAAAGTTCAATGTTTACTATATTCCTGATATTTTTGTAATAGCCAGGTCAGACAGCGGCACATACAAATATGTATTACATGGAGACTTGACCACGAATTCTGAACAGGCCAAGATGATAGGTCTCACACAAAAAGGTCCACTGGAAATAACTATACTGGATGCGCTCAGGTTAAGGTAGAATTGATAATAAAAATGATTGAAAACACAACACAGTAAGCACGATGATCAATGAGTCTATTATTCCAGATTGAGAACACATTAGCATCAATAGATGTGCCACTCCCCTTCCTTGCATTTATAGCAGGTATAATCAGTATTCTCTCACCATGTATCCTGCCGCTGCTGCCTGCGGTAATGGCTTATTCCACTGGAAAGGGAAAGTTCAGGCCAGTTGCCATTGTGGCAGGGCTGGCACTGACATTTTCACTGCTCGGGATGACCATGGCAGCTTTCAACCAGTTATTTTTTTCATATCAGCAGTATATCAAGTTCGGGGCCGAGGTTATCATTATACTTCTCGGTATTGCGATGCTGACCGAATATACCCCTGCCATTTTAAATTCAATTCCGGGTATGATAAATGTTGACCCACAAAAGGAAGGTATTGCAGGCGGTTTACTCCTGGGAATGTCGCTTGGTATTGTATGGATACCATGTACAGGCCCCATACTGGCAACAATAATGATGGGTGTGCTCTTGAAAGGGGGTATAATGTATGGCGGGTTCCTGCTTTTTGTGTATTCAATGGGATTGGGAATTCCTATGTTGCTGATAGCCTATTTCATCAATATTTCAGGTAAGAAGCTGAGCACAGTATCGCGATATGACATGATGATTAAAAGAGGTGCAGGAGCCCTGTTGATATTAGTAGGCCTCTGGCTTGTATACTATAATCATATCGGGCCGTACTTAGAACTTATCTAAAATATAAGACGAGAATATCTGCGATATAAGCTGAAATATACCAGGTGTCAAAAAAATGTAAATTTCAGACAGGATTGACAGGATACGATCCAATCCTGTATATCCTGTATATCCTGTATATCCTGTATATCCTGTAAATCCTGTCAAAAGATTTGATTGAAATTAAGAAAGTTATCGATATCGAAATGCGTTTATAATTCCATATACGTTTAAATAATTTTCAAAAGATTATCGATAGGCGTAAAATTCTTATAGAAAAAAACACATAAACTATTACAGAACTTTTGCCATTAAAGGGTCGGAGACAAGTTAAAAGAATAGGTGATCAGTGATGGAAATTGCAGATATGATAGATTTAGCTCAACCATATATGGCATATTTAAAAGCAATATTGATCCTGGTAGTTGCTGTTATTGTAATTGGTTTTATCAGCAGGTTCATTGAAAGATACTTAAGTACTACAATTTTACCTTCAGACACGCAGAACCTCTTGCGAAGGACTGTAGTATACATTTTATGGTTCATTGCCATCATGTCGATCATGGCAGAACTGAATTTAGAAAATATTCTCATGCCTATCATAGGGGCGTCTGTTTTTATAGGAGCTGCTGTTGCTTTAGCTGTTAAGAATATCTTAGCTGATGCATTAGCAGGTATATTCCTCCTATTAGATAGGCACTTCAATATTGGTGACCAAATCGAGACAATGAAATATAAAGGAGAGATCATTGATGTTACGCTCAGAAAAACGCGCGTTAAAATAGACGATGGAACGATTGTCATATTGCCTAACGGAAAAATAGATTCTTCGGGATGGATATTACATAAGAAAATGACCGAAACAGAAGGAAATTAGAATAACAAAGAAATCAGAATAAGAAGGTTATTCTCCCTTGTATAGAAGCTATCAATTCCACACCTTTTTTGAAACAGTATAAATGATATGGTCGTGCCCATCCACTTTACCTGACAGGTAAATCCCCATGCATCCCGGATTTTTCAGACAGGTTTTTAACAAGTTAATATTTTATAATAAGCGTATAATAGATGTGACATAAAATAATATTGCAAGGGATATTCATTTTAATGAAAAAAGGACGTACAACTCAATGTTAAAGAAAAAATCAGTTTTATTCATCAGTGCATTTGTCATTCTGGCACTATTATTCTCATTATCGACAGCATCAGCCTATCCGGACATGGCCATTAATGGAAGCAATAATACTTCGACTCCAAAAGTCACAACATCTTCATACGGGGCAAATGTTGTAATTATACAGCATCTTATTGAGGTTGACCAGGTAACCTATCCCGGGTATCTTGGAGTAGTCGAAACCATAATCTACAAGAATCTCGGGACAGAAAATTATTCCGGGCCTGTCTATACTTACGTACAGGATGGTGCTTTCAATATTGCTGTGACAAAGACGGAGATGGCAGCGGATGGAGGCAGAAATACCATCGAGGCCTTCCAGGTCAGTGAAAATGTTGTAGGATGGAATGACATCATTTTTTCCGGACCCGGTATGGCTCCCATGTACCAGATTGAATATATGGTTCCGGCAGAACCAACAGGGAAAACGACCGAATCGGTTACATTTACAAAGAAATTGAAATATCCGACAGATGTTAATTATATTTATATGCCCATTACTGGCATGCCAGCCCTGGTCGTCAAACTGGAAAAATCTGATGGGATGAAGACTACTGTACTGGATAATGAGGGGAGTATAATAAATGCTGATTTTTTTGAGGAAAGTGGAAATTTAGAGACTTATAATTGGTTCCAGCCTTTGTTTGTTGAGATTTCATTCGAGTTAAGTAAATCAAATCCGGCCGGGTCTGATATTACTCTGTACCTGCTCATTCTGCTTGTTATTATTGCAGTGATCGCTTATGCGGTACTGAGAGGTAAGAGTCCGGCAATCAAAGGACTGGAAGGAAAACTGGGAAGTGCCCTGCCAAAAAAACAGGATGAAGAGATATATCTGGAAGAGGAAGAATTCGAGGATGATGAAGACATAGAAGATGTTCTGGAATCGGACGAGGCTGAATATGAGGATGAGGATGAGGGAGATGAGGGGATAGAAGAGGACCTGGAAGCAGAAGAGGATGAAGTCGAGGAAGAAACATCCCGGCAACCATCTTTCGAAATGAATGATATTGATAATCTCAGTATCGATGAACTTCAAACTACCAAACAGGCTATAATCAATGTGCTTCTTCAATTGGATGAGGACCATGTCAGTGGTATCATTTCTGAGGACGAGTATAACAACATCAGGGACAATTACAAGGAAAAGGCAAAGAGTATTATGGTCCGGATAGAAATGCTTGAAAACGAGGATTGAATATTATATCGTCTGTACCAGGTACAGGCGGTTCATTCAATCTCACTTTCCGCAGGTATCGATAAAATTCAATGAATTCGTCTGATAGCGTTTATATCAATTATTTATTCATGAACGATTCGTTACGATGCAAAAAACACTGCGAATTTGTCACTACATAATACAAACTCATAAAATATAAATATATTTTTATTTTAAAAAATGCTATCGAGTAAAAATAATACGCATATTCATTTTATCTGCTGAAAGTAAGTTCAATCATTCATTTTTCGAATTTTTTATGGTTATACACACTATAGGGCACAATATCATTTTCCAGTTATTTTAAGGCACTGATTAATAGTCAAGGATCCCAGATTTTACGTCGCTCATGTTCGGACCGTCGGGGGGATGCTCAAGTATTGAAAGTTCGAATGTTTTTCAGTCTGTGAAATTCCGATTGAGGCGAAGATTTTAATCACTTCAACGTTTCTAAGTTTTTTTTCTTTTTGGCACCTTTATAAAGTTCCCTGTTTGATTTCATCATATACATCTTCAATTGCAGTTATATTCTGCCATAAAAAATTAAACATTTCAAAATAAAGTCGAAAAATGGGGCCTTGAGACAAAAATGCCGCCCCATAGCGTTAGTTTTCGTGATAAATCTTTCAAAAAAAGGTGCAACATAGTGAATCCAAAAATAATTTTATCCTAAAGCCGAAAAATGGGAAAAGAATATATGCAATAAAGAATACACTTTAATTATCTTTAATAATAATTACAGTTGGATGGTTATATGAAAATTTATTGCGCATCAGACATGCATATTGGCTATGAATATTCAAATCATTTGAAAATAAAGGAATTTTTTAATATTGTAAAGGAAAATGCAGATGGACTTATCTTATGCGGTGATACTTTTGATTTATGGAGATATCCATATCATAAGATATTAAACACAGTAAAACCTGATTTTGTGGATGTAATGTCTCATCTGAAACAGACAGCTGCAGAAGTGCCTACTACAATAATACCTGGAAATCATGATTACAATCTTATGAAATTATGGAAAAATTATGGAGAATATAATGTTTCAATTGCAGACTCTTTTAAAAAAAAAGGTATATATTTTTGTCATGGTTGGAAATTTGATATAATGCAGCGATTTTTAAGCTTTGCATATAGGTGGTTAGTTTATAAATTTCCTAGCATTTATCAACGTTTTTTTAAAAAGCCAAGTCAACTACTATCGCTTCACGATGAGCCAAACCCCCTTTGTGTTGCGATTCACAACGAAGCTGAGCAGTATGCCCTTAATCATAATTTAAATCATGTAGTCATGGGTCATACCCATAATCCGGTTATTCAGGACCATATAATAGACTGCGGCGATTTCGTTCATAATACTTCTTATGTGATATTGGATAATGGTGTGCCGGAACTTAAATACATATAAAGTGTGAAGTCAATGTAATTACTGTTAGAGATGGACTTCAGCCAATGTTGGGACACAACCATATTTTTCATTCTGAATCAGAGACACTGTATCATTTTACAGTTATTTTTTAGATATGAATTTTTGGTTGCATCGTCTGTGTATATCAAATTGTTGCCGCCACCAACTGTTGAAACATATAACATGTGTGGTATTTGAGCTGAACAGGGATGGTAACAACGTATCTGTCACCTGTACCCAAATACTCAAGTTGCCCCGGCCGAAGAAGGAAATTCTTTTTTTCATTTCCCTGACCCGAACACCTTTTTGAACAACCCGCCACCTTCCCGTTTCTGGACAGTGGTTTCCTTACGTGGAACCGGCATAGGAGTCTGTTTTTGCGTAGTCCTGGCTGGCTTTGCCGGTGCTCGATGACGGACGGCAGCCGATCTTGATATAGTCGCAGATTCCCCGCCGTGTTTGCTCTTGCGCACCCTGATATCCACCAGCACCGGGCGCTCGATATCGTTGGACACCAGCATGGCCACCCCGGGCGGCAGTCTCTTAAGTTCCTCCTCCACCTCGCTGCTGATACCTTCCAGCCCCTTGCTGATGGCCTTCAGGTCATTTGGATTCGTCACCTTCATGATGATCTGGGTATTACACTGGCTCAGCACATTCTTATCGATACGTGCAGGCCGCTGGCTGATAACCATCAGGCCCAGCCCGAACTTGCGGCCTTCCGAAGCGATCGTACGCAAAATCTCAGTACTTACAGTCTTATCAAAACCCCTTTCAGGACAGAAGTTGTGCGCCTCCTCCACCACAAGCATGCCCGGTGGGGCCTCCCCCATCTTCCTGGCCTCGAACAGGTCACTGCACAGCTTTGCCACTATCATACCCTGGAACTGGGGGGATACCCCCTTCATGTCAATGATAGATGCCCGTCCCGGAGCGAACAGCTCTTCGATAGTAGTAGGGTGGTCAGAAAGGATATCAGCCTCACGCAGGGATTCCAGGGATGAAATAACGTTCCACTTAAGTTTGCTTTTGTTGTTCCCCACCTCGAATATGATATCATCAAGGACATAGAACTCCTTTTCTGCCTTGATCATGGAAATAGCCTCATACAGCAGTCCTTGGTGGTTATTGGATTTCTCATCCGGAAGTATCTGCATCAGGTCCTTTGCACTCAGGTTCATGCCATCCAGCCGAAATACCTTGTCAGCATCCTTGTTCAGCACTTTATTTGCAGGCGTATACACTGTGACCTGTGACCCGTACCCCCTGGGAGATATACCGAATTTACTATACAGATCCCGGGCGTTATCAGTGCCTGGTTCTTTCAGTGAACTGTATTCCCCGTGAGGGTCAATAATAAGCAGTGGAACATCCCGTTCCAGTACCTCCTCCAGTATGACACCTGCTGTATATGATTTACCGCTACCGGTCTTGGCGAGGATACTACAGTGTTTCTGGATGAGGCTGTTCATTTCAAGGGACACTTTGATGTCGTGGCCTTCCAGCAGCCCCATATTCACCTCACCATGGGACAGGCCAAGTGTGGAACGTATCAGGTCATGGTCTGCTATAAACACCTTATCCCCTGGTGAGAACGGTGTCCTGGGCGACCTTAACAATCCTTCCTGGTCACGCCCCCCGATTACCGTGGCCTCAGCTACCAGTTTGCTGTTTGGGCTTTCCATCTTTGCGCCCCCTGCAGCATCGGCGGCCTGGTCCAGTTTAAAATCATCACTACTGCGGGTCATTGACATGACCTGTGCCAGTGTCCAGCCATCACTTTCATGCCAGACCTTTACATAATCGGTACGCTTAACCAGAGTGCTATCTGGTACAGCGAAACTGAAATCGTGAGTTCCGGTCTTGCCGAAGATAACTCCGACAGAATCCCTTGCCATTTTTTTTCATCCCCATATAGATATTGCGAATATTCATTCATACATCCTGAAATGCTATTAATTCTATCGGTAGACTTATATTTAAAGTCTATTAAAGAGTATATACAGTTGGATATTTCGTTTAATCCACATTTGCCTTAAGCTAAGAACAGTTATGTAATTTTAAGTATGACGTTTGATATGCAAGCAAATCTCATGGAAATACTTACTGGTTTTAAAATAACCGGGGGTATTGAAGCAGCACTTGTTGCCAGTCGGTCTGGTGTCCACCTGGCATCACTGGTCCCGGCAAGGTACAATCCTGATACACTTGCAGCCATCTGCTCTGCAGTGCATAGTGCAGCGGATATCATTTCCAGCCAGGTGAAACAGGGAACTCCCCACCGCGTGGTTATCGAATGCGAGCACTGCAAACTTGTAATGACAAAAGCAGGCGAAAAAGCCCTTTTTATTGTACTTGCAAGTGCAAATTCCAATCTCGGGCCGTTATTTGTGAAAATGGATACTACCGCCAGTAAGATTGAGGAATTATTAGGGGATTTACATCAATAACTTGAGACCAATATAAATTTTGGGCACAAAAATCTGGTCCCAATATTATTTAGTTCTTATCCCGAATCATAATATATCTACCATGCTATATGGTGTTCCAGATGAGTACTGTAAGAAAGATATTCCTGGCCAGACCTTGTATAGTAGACGCATCCTTATTTATCGCAGAATCCAGTTTTGGCAGTGGCCTGGATATGGATGTCGTGTGCAGTATCCTTAAGGAGTTGGAAATGCCTGAGAGCCGCTGCTCTGCTAAATTGGGAGTGGCAAGGTTCAGGCTCGATAACTGGCAGGTTATGATTTACAGGAACGGCCATATCGATATACGAAGAGTAAAAGATGTAGATGATGCCGCCAGAGCAATTGAAATGGTCGGGATTATGCTGAAAGATGGATTTACCGGTTAGGTTTACCGGTACATCCTTTTTGACATCTCTTCCACTGTATTGTTGGTTTTATTAAGAACTACATTGAGTTTTCGATCCAGGTTTTCTTCTACGCTCTGGATGTTGATCCTGAGTGCCCGTTCATTTGATTCCATTATGGACTCGATCCGTCTTAACCTGATATCCACAGACAGTATCATTGCAGCCAGGGCACCCATCAGTACCATTGCAGCAAGTACAATTACGGCATCTGCTGTATAATTCGTTGAGGCGAATCTTGTCATCCACTTGTATGTTAATACAAAGGACGACACTATCATTACTATTGAGAAAATAATATCCCGTGCTTCCATCCTCTCTTTACCTCCGCAATATATAACAGTCTAATGTATCGTAACATATAATAAACCTTTACAAAAAGGATTGTGTAATTAACGGCATTATCAAATTATAAACACATATTTTTTAGTTCTAAACAGCAATATACAATTGATAAGCACCTTATGCATTCTTATACATCCTTATACGCCGCCATGCATTCCCATATATCCCATATATCCCATGCATCCCCATGCACCCCCATGCACCCCCATGTTAAGATTTGGCCTGGTGCCGGGCCTGGCTATTGGATGTATAACAAGTATTCATGGAGCACTACGTAAAGAAAACCATAACATTATTAATGGATATTATTGAATTGAGTTCTATTATGATCATTAATAAAAATCATTTTGAGGATTTAATATGATAAAAATTTTATTGATAGGTGGAGGAGGGCGTGAACACGCCATTGCCCATGCCATTTCACGAAGTAAACGTGAGCATGAGCTCTATGCTGTGATGTCCAAAAAAAATCCCGGAATTGCAGTCCTGTGTGAGGATTTCCTGTTGAATAGTGAAACCGATGTAGATAAGGTCACTGAGTATGCAAAGAATATCGGTGCGGATATTGCGGTGATAGGCCCCGAAGCGCCGCTGGCTGCCGGGCTGGCTGATGCCCTTGAGGTTATCGGTATCCCGTCTGTAGGACCGAAACGAGCGGCTGCAAAACTGGAGTTCGATAAGGCGTGGACACGTAAGTTCATGCAAAAACACCACATCGCAGGTCTTCCCGCATTCAGGGTTTTCAGTACTGGGCAGGAAGCACAGGCCCATGATTATATAGATGAACTGGGAGACGTGGCCTTAAAACCAGCCGGGTTGACTGGGGGTAAGGGTGTCAAGGTCATGGGTGACCAGTTACCTGACCTGGATGCTGCCAAAGCCTATGCAAGTGAACTGTTAAAAGGTGATATGGTGGTCATCGAAGAGAACCTGAAAGGCGAGGAAGTGACGGTCCAGGCATTTGTGGACGGGACCCACCTGGCCTATGCACCTTCGGTGCAGGACCATAAGAGGGCATACGAAGGCGACCTGGGGCCCAATACAGGCGGCATGGGGTCGTATAACGATGCAGGGACCCTGTTGCCTTTCATGGTCGAGGGCGACTATATTGAGGCAAAAGGGATCATGGAGGATGTTATCGCCAAGGTAAAGGAAGAAACTGGTGAAGAGTACAAGGGCATCCTGTACGGCCAGTTCATATTGACTGCAGCCGGTATCAGGGTGATAGAGTTCAATGCCAGGTTCGGGGACCCGGAAGCTATGAATGTACTGCCGCTGCTTGAGACTGATTTCATTGATATTGCCCAAGCTGTGGCAGCCGGGACGCTTGACACCCTGGATGTGAGGTTCTCTGAGAAAGCAAGTGTGTGTAAATATGCAGTGCCTGCCGGATATCCGGAAGATCCTGTAAAGGATGCTCCTATCGAGGTTGGGGATATGGGCAAAGCATTGCTGTTCTTTTCCAGTGTGTATGAAGCCGATGGTGTGGTGTACACTACAGGCTCGAGGGCAGCTGCTGTTGTGGGAATTGCTGATACCATAGCAGAGGCGGAAGTGATTGCAGAGCAGGCGCTGTCCAATGTAAAAGGGCCACTGGAGTGCAGGCATGATATTGGCAAAAAAGAATTGATACAGAAGCGTATCGACCACATGAAAGTCCTGCGCGGGGATAACAGTTAAATAGGCCAGATGTATTAACTATCAGTTCTGTTTGACAGGAGGCGGTATTTTTGTCGAATCTGTTATCTATAAGCGACCTCTCCCTTGATGAGATCAATGAACTGCTTGATGTGGCAGATGATCTGAAGGTGAAAAGGTCCAAGGGTAAGATTGTTGAAATGCTCAAGCATAAGAGCCTGGGCATGATATTTGAAAAATCATCTACCAGGACACGTATATCATTTGAGGTTGCCATGGCTGAACTGGGCGGCCATGCATTGTTCTTAAGCTATCGGGAACTCCAGCTTGGAAGGGGGGAGACTGTTGGCGATACTGCGCAGGTTATATCCAGGTATGTCAGTTGTATTATGGCAAGGGTCGTAAGTCACAGTACGCTGGAAGAGCTGGCAGATTATGCAACGGTGCCTGTTATTAATGCTTTGTCTGATCTGGAACATCCCTGCCAGCTGCTGGCTGATCTGCAGACTATCAGGGAATATAAGGGCCGGTTCGAGGGCCTGAAGTTCGCATGGATAGGTGACGGGAATAATGTGTGCAACTCTGCGATACTGGCTGCTGCTATTACTGGGATGAAGATGAGCGTGGCCTGCCCTGAGGGGTACGAGCCTGACCCTGACATGGTTGCAAAGGCCAGGGGTATGGGCTGTTCGGTTGAGGTTGTTACTTCAGCAAAGGAGGCTGCAGCGGATGCAGATGTACTGTACACTGATGTATGGGTGTCTATGGGCGATGAGGATGAGAGGGAGCAGAGGTTGTGTGACCTGGGGCCGTACCAGATCAATGATGCTCTGTTGAATGTTGCCAGGGATGATTGTATGGTTATGCATTGTCTTCCTGCGCACAGGGGCGAGGAGATCACGAGTGAGGTGCTTACTGGTACTCATTCTGCAGTGCTTGACCAGGCAGAGAACAGGTTGCATGCGCAAAAGGCTCTGTTGATCAAGTTGCTGGGGTCAAAGTAAAGGCTTAAATCTGATTAGTACAATTCAAGAATCCATATTCATAGACTGCATGGCAGCTTTTGTCATGTGGTTATTGGATTTTCGATGCAAGACCCAAATGCGGTTCTTGCGGCAGTCGAACCTTACAAGGTTCGATCGAAGTGTGCACCTCCAAAAGATTGGTAGCACAAAAAAAACCCTATGCGGGGGTTGCCCAGCCAGGTCAAAGGCGCTAGGTTCAGGGCCTAGTCTCGTAGGAGTACAAGGGTTCGAATCCCTTCCCCCGCATAATCTTAATACACATGCGGAAATAACAGGACATAATCCTGAAAACGCCATACAGGCCCGGGACAATTTGTCCGGGGTATACCGTGACTCATAATGAAAGCAGAACGAGAGTTAAGATATGCTATTTTAATATTAGCATTGGCTGGAATAATTTTCACAAGCAGTTGCATTCAAGAGGAGTTACCTGAACTTCCCGAAGAAGAGATCGCGTTTTCTTACCTAAGGTGCTCCGACTATAAATTACCTGAGTATGCCGTAAGTGGAAACATCTATTATGTTAATAACGCTGACCCTAAGGTCAGTGATAATAATGACGGACTATCATCAAGTTACGTCTCTGGCATGCATGGTCCATGGGCGACGATACAAAAAGCAGCTAGGACCATGACTGCAGGAGATATCACATATATCCGGGCGGGTACTTACAAAGAAGCTAATATTCAATTTCGTAACTCGGGAACAGAGGACGCCCCTATCACCTTGTCGGCGTATGGTTCACCCGGGTCATTTGAACAAGTGATTATTGATGGTACAGGGCAACCTACTTATTCTATCGGCATTGGTCTGAAAGAAAGCCAAAGTAACATTATTATTCAAGGACTGAGCATTCAGAAAATGCCAGAGTCTGGTATAGTATCTGATGAGTATGTATCAGAGCACTCTAAAAATATTGTTATTCGGGAAGTTATTGTCCGAAATAATGGCTACGCCGGCTTATACTTAAGTGCCTTAGACGGATTCAAGATCGACTCTGTCATAGCTTACGGAAATGGTTATGATGGGATTAGTATTGCAGGTTCTGAGAATGGTAATCTGTATTCTAAAAATGGCTATATAGTGAAATCACAATCATACAATAATGGCGCAGAACCTAATGCGCACGGAATAGCGATCAACCAAGGTCACACAATTGCCATATGTAATTGTACTGCCTATAGAAACACTAACCATGGTTTTGATGTATCAGATTGGCCAAAAGGTGGAAAGGTCAGTTACAATATCGCATTTGAAGATAGTATATCTTATGATAATGGAAATGCTGGATTTGCTGCAAACTCCGATTCTCATCACCTTCTTTATCTAAGGAATTTAGCATATGGAAATAAGGAGTGGACGGGGTTTATTGGTTATGAAGGAGTGGGTCATGTCGAATACTACCACAATGTTGCAATCAGAAATCGATACGGAGGTTTTTGGATAGAGGAGCCTTATGCGGTTTATGCAGATCCTGGGGATAATACAATTATTCTCAAGAATAACATCGCGTATAACAATGACCTGATTGATCTATATGCCCCTGGATTGGTTGTTGAGGGGAATAATTATGAGGTGGTGGCAACACATAATAATTGGCAAGTGCCGGACGGACAGGACTTTGAGGATTTTGGTAATATCGCTGCTGCCATTGGGAAAACGACATATTCTCCTTTAGATATTGATGAACTTGGAGAGGGCAGTTTATCCACAAATCCAGAGTTTATTGATGGAGACAGTAAAATACCCGATATTCACCTTATGGCGACCTCAGAGATGATTGACTCAGGTACTATGATTACAATTAACGAAAAGTCCGAAAGTTATAGCGAAACCGCTCCAGATATTGGAGCATATGAATATTTCCGAATAAACAGTTCTGGCTTCATACCAAAACATGTTAGCTAACGAAGTCATGGTCATTCACTGCTCTGGCTACTCCTTAAATAAAAAGATTATAACTAATTGGATATTATGATTTAGAAAGATGAAAGATAATAATATGAATATTCAAAGCAGTAAGCATGTATTATTAACAGGAGCTGGGTTCACAAAAAATTTTGGGACTCCATTAGCTAGTGAGATGTGGGCTGAAATATTTAATCATAAAAAAATCCAGGCACAACCAAAAATTAAAGAATAAAACAGATACGACAACCATATTTAAAAGCAAATAAACGAAAAGTATCCTGAAGTTTCATTTATTCAATGACCACTATCTGGTAGTCCTTACCATTCAGCCATTTGTGGAAAACGTGAGCCATACAGCTCTTACAATCCTGCTCTCTTACAGCATCTGCAGCTGCCTGGTCTACTGCCTCATCAATCTTCTTCTGGCTGGGACAGCCCCAGTCCTTGCAAAACTCCCGCCTCTGGTATTCCCTGACAATTTCCATCTATCTCACTCCTTGCTATTTCCGGGGCTCGACTATTACTTTCATGGACTCTCCTGCCCCGGCCACCAGTTTGAATCCTTCTTTGGCATCTGCCAGCCCGAACCTGTGAGTGAACATTTCTTCTCGCCTCTACCCTACTCGCTTTTATAAGCTAAATGGCTTTCGTAAATCTCACTTAATCGAGCATAAATCCCCTACCCTGCAGTCAACGATCCCGGAATAATGTATCGAAGCTTATAGATAACACTCAACATCCCGATTTTTCATTTCATCTGTTAATGTCCCAAATGCTGTTCATCTTTTTATGCAGGATAGAAATGGTAAAGGAAGAGAGTGCTTACGGGTGGTGAACCAACTGCCCGTCCTGTATCTTATCCTTAAAAGGCTGTCCATTAATTCAAAAATTCGGGAAAAATAAGGCCAAATATGGTTTAAAATCAAAAAAGAATGAATGATTTTATTACTCGCAGTAATTGTTAGACAGCCTCTTAAATAAAGGAATGGAGTTTATGGGCCTTGGGGAATTTTTACCGCCGTTGACACCTTACAAATACGTTACATGGGATAGAATTACAATGATATTTAAACCAAATTATAATAACATTCTCTAACATACTGATGGAAATATTGAAAAATGTTATGTGATATTGTCCCAAGTCCCTATTTTTTGAAAGTTAATTATATTTGTATTTCAGCCATAACATTGCGTGCAGACCGGAGCGCTCCTTCCATAAAACCCTGATAGTCAGAAAAAGCTTCTCCACAAATATGTATATTTTTTGGACTGTCTTCTCGTAAAGCAAAAGATGTCAATTTATCAATTACTATCCAAGATTGTATTCCAGGTTTCCAAATGTGATAGGCACCACCATAAGGTTCTTTACCCCAATCACGTATGCCGCATATTATAATGTCACTAGGATCGATTTTCATAAGATGTGCAAACATCTTTGGCAATTCTTCATTCCTGCTTAATTCCGTTTTATCATGAAATTCAGCTTTTACATATTCACTCCAAAAAGTAATATATGGTCGATCGCAGTAAACCATTATGTTTCCTTTCCCTCCATGCTTGTAATAGTGCAGTTCTCTAGCTGGGAATGTTGTCAACCCTTCATTAGGAACATTCTGTTTCCACCATGGATTTTTAACCACAAAGAAACATTTCAACAGCGGTATACTCATCACCGAATGCAACAATAGTTTGATATTATCTGGCAAGCTATTAACAGACAAAAGCGATTTCTGCGGGATCGCCAATATAACATGCTTGGTCTTGAATGTCTTACCATTATTGAATAGTAATATAATGTCCTTTCCTCCAGAGCTACTCAAATCTTGAAGAGTGTGTTGTTTGTAAACCACTACTCCTTTTTCCTTTATTTTTTCAAACATTGTATTGGTAAGCTGCTGCATTCCATTTTTGATACCCTTGAGATTTTTACTCATCTGGAACATTTTAATCATGACAATCATCCATTCTACTGAATTTGGATTTTCATGTATTGAATGGTAAAAGCTCCCCTCAATGATCAGAAACTTGATAGCATCGAAACTTAATACATCGCTAAAAATACTCCATAAACCTTGTTTCCACAAGTATTCGCCTTTATATTTTGCTTCATGTCTTATATGGTCCAGCTCTCCCTCATTCATAGAGAGGAGCTGTTCTTCAGATTTATCCAATACACGTTGTATAGCAACTTTGATTAATTCCAACGTGGTCAGTTCTTTCTCTCTTTCCTTGAGATTATATATTGTCTGTCGGTTTTGTATAGAAGGGCTGGAGTACTCTGGGAAGTGTTCAGTTTCAAGACCTAAGTCTTGTATGAGCTTTTGCATTAAAAACTGTCTAGAAGGATCAAATCTCATGGATCCATATTCAGCAAAAAATCCTTCCATGTCAACAGTTTCGATTCGTCCTCCAATTTTATGCGATGCTTCAAATAGACCTATCTTTTTATCTGGATGGGCATTTAGGCAACAATAAAGTCCAGCAATCCCTGCCCCAACTATAGCTATATCGTATTTTGCAGAAACTCCCATGTATCTCACCATTCACATAAGACTTAAGCTTATATTATAACGTAATTTCTTAAAAAACTATTTACTGATTAAATACATTTGCTCCTTCATGAGTTGAAAAATAATCTGCCATTTTTTGTCAATTCTTCTTTTTCTTGGTGCCTTTGCATAATTAAACGATTGATGTTATGGGTTTATAGCGTTAAGGGAGCAGGAGACTGTCCAACTGCCCGTCCTGTATCGTATCCTTAGAGAAGTGGCTGGAGTTGATGCTAGAGTCGGGCGAGCCTAAGGAGTTCGGGATATTTGATTTTCAAAGGTGTTCTCAAGGACTTTTAGTGAGGAGGGTAATGGGACATCAGGGACTTGAATGGAAGCTGGGAGTGGATTAGTTATGGATATCGGATTTCGTTACTCCCAGATCAGGGATATCAGGCGGGATGCTCATTGTGCCGCAGACTATAATATACATTCAGTAAATAATTATCTTACATGCTAACACACGACATCATCATAATAGGCGGTGGACTTGCCGGGATGCGGGCCGCCCTTGAAGCCAGTAAAGAAGTTGATACGGCTGTAATATCCAAGTCTCACCCCTTGCGTTCCCATTCAGGTGCCGCCCAGGGTGGGATTGCAGCAGTACTGGACGGCTGGGCCGAAAAGATAGGGGACAGTCTTGAATCGCATATTTACGACACAGTGAAAGGCAGCGATTACTTAGGCGACCAGGACGCAATCGAGATACTGTGCCGTGAAGCTCCCGGTGACATCAGGTCCATGGACAAGATGGGGGCTATATTCAGCAGGACCGAAGAGGGCATGATAGCCCAGAGGGATTTCGGGGGACACAGTTATGCCAGGACATGTTATGCCGCAGACAAGACCGGCCATATACTTCTCCAGACCCTGTACGAGCAGATGATGAAAAACAGGGTGAAAGTATATTCCGAATGGCATGTTGTCTCACTCATCATTCATGATAACATATGCAGGGGAGTAGTAGCATACGATATGGCAGGTGGAAAACTCCAGGTCATAAGAGCCAGGGCCGTACTGCTAGCAACTGGCGGATACGGCAGGGCATTTAGCATAACTTCCAATGCCCATGCCAATACCGGGGACGGGCTGGCACTGGCATACAGGGCGGGCGTGCCCCTGCAGGACATGGAATTCGTGCAGTTCCATCCCACAGGACTGTACAAACACGGTATACTTATCACAGAAGGGTCAAGAGGCGAGGGTGGATACCTGGTGAACAAAAATGGTGAGCGGTTCATGGAACGTTATGCTCCGTCCAAGATGGAACTGGCTTCCAGGGACGTAGTATCCAGGGCCATCCAGACAGAGATCGATGAAGGCAGGGGGATTGACGGTTATATCCATCTTGACCTGCGACATCTTGGAAAGGAGTTGATCATGGAAAGGCTGGCCCAGATACATGATATAGCCTTAAGTTTCGCAAATGTGGACTGCGTGCATGAACCCATTCCCATCCAGCCAACTGCCCATTATTCCATGGGCGGCATACCAACTGATATAAATGGAAGAGTTTTGGGTGTGAGCGGGCTTTTTGCAGCAGGGGAATGTGCCTGTGTCAGTGTGCATGGTGCCAACCGCCTTGGAGGGAACTCATTGCTTGAAGCAATCGTATTTGGCAGGCGTGCAGGATTAAGTGCGGTACGGTACGTAAAAAAAGCAACCATCGGAGGCGTATCTTCCAGGACACTGGATTCCATTGAACATGAGTTCTACGGCCTGGCAGAGATGGACGGTAATGAAAGTGTTGCGGATATCAAGAATGACCTGCAGACGGTCATGACAGGGAAATGCGGGATATTCAGGGACAGCAGGAAGCTGGCCGAAGCAGTGAAGGAGACCCGAATACTCAGGGAACGGTTCAACAACATCGGCATCAGTGACAGGGGAATGATATTCAATACAGAGATGATGGAAGCCCTGGAATTAAGGAACCTCCTGGATTTCTCAGAGGTCATTGCAGCCAGCGCACTGGCCAGGGAGGAGAGCAGGGGCGCACATTACCGGACCGATCATCCAGAGCGCGATGATGCAGGATGGCTAAAACACACCCTTGCATACCGCAGTGAGACCGGACCTTTGCTGGAATATAAACCAGTGACCATTACCAGTTACAAACCTGAGAGGAGGATGTATTAAATGAATGAAATGAAGGCAATAATCCGTATTCTCAGGTTCAACCCGGATATCGATGAAAAGCCCTATTACCAGGATTTTGAACTGGAGTTTAGCAGCGGTACAACCATACTGGACTGCCTCATCAACATCAAAGACGACCGGGATGGCAGTCTGACGTTCAGGCGCTCATGCCGCAGCGGTATATGCGGTTCATGTGCGCTGCGTATCAACCACAGGGCAATGCTGGCCTGCAAGACCCAGGCTATGGATGTGGTAAGGGACGGGATTGTGCTGGTGGAGCCGCTGGTGCACCTGCGTACCATTAAGGATCTGGTGGTGGATCTGGAGCCCTTCTATAACACTATCGAACAGGTCCACCCGTGGCTGATCACTGACCATACTGTAAAAGAAAAAGAAGAAGGCACAGTAACCCAGGCTGATGTGGAACTACTTAATAGTGTGGATGACTGCATTTTCTGCGGTGCCTGTTATTCGGACTGCAATGTGATTGATGTGGACAGGTCGTTCCTTGGTCCGTCGGCAATAGCCAAATCCTTCAGGTTTACCATTGATCCCAGGGATTCGGCAGGAGCTGAGCGCATCAGGCAACTGGTGGAGCAGGGGCTCTATAAATGCCCTGTAGACCAGGAGTGTGAGATCGCATGTCCCAAAGGCCTGTCCCTGCGCAGGGATGTTATCGAAAGCTTAAGGTGCGGTGCTGTGGCAAATGAGGTCGGACCCATGCCGGCCCATAAACGCCTTATCATGTCTGTGCTTGATACGGGTGCGAGCGTGCCTGTGACCACTACCCAGGCAGTGGACGAGTATCCTGAGTATGAGAGTGATTTTCACGGGATACACGAACTGTATATTAAGAAATTCGAGGGGGAGCCTGTTGCTGAAGTGGTTCTGTTCTTCGGGTGTATCATCAACCGCAGGCAGCAGGATACTGCCGCTGCTATAATCAATATTTTCCAGCACAACAATGTGGCGGTACACATACCTAAAAAACAGGTGTGCTGTGGCAGTCCGTTCATGAGGGTGGGTATGAGGGATGCCATGAAACCTTTTGTTACCCAGAACTTTGAGATATTCAATACTTATGCCAGCCACGGCCTACCCCACATCCTTACGAGTTGCTCTGGCTGTAATTCTACGTTCAGGCACGATTACCCTGGACTGGCCAGGGAATACGGGCTTGATTTTGATTTTGAGATATTTGATGTGGGTGAGTACATGACCATGATGGAGGCGGATGGTAACCTGAGACTTGAAGACCTGAAACCTGTCAAAATGCGTGCCATGTATCACTATCCCTGTCATATCAGGGCCAGCGAGCTTGATGAGTCTATATATGTTGACCTTATCCAGAAGATTCCGGGCATGGAACTGGTGCAGGTGCCGTCTTCAGGGCTTTGTTGTGGCGGCGGGGGTGGGGTGCGTGCTGCTTACCCTGAGGTTTCTGATAAACTTTCTATACGCAGGATGGAGGTGGCCAAGGAAGAGGGTGTGGATGGGCTGCTGACGAACTGCCCGTTCTGTATATTGTCCTTTGAAAGGGGGCTGGAGTTGATGCGGAAGTCGGGTGAGCCTATGGAATTCGGGATTTTTGATTTTTATAAGGTGTTCTCAAGGGCTTTTGGTGAGGAGGAGGATGGGGGAGGGGAGAGTTAGAGTGGAAGGTGGGGGGTGTCGCCCCATCCTTGCCAACTCGAACCGGAAGTCCGAGGCATCCATGGGATAGAGGTAGATTCCTAAGCTGTGTTTATATTATTTGATATGTGATTGCTAACTTTTGTTTAATAGGTAGAAACTTTTACTTTCACATGTTTTTTCATAATAACCTCTGCGTAAGCACATCAGTTCATAATACCCTGTGGTCAGATTGGTAGTATTGATAAAAACACTGTATTTTCCATTACCCAGATAATTACCAACCATTATATTGTTGGATTCTATGTTACGTTCTTCTATATCGCTTATATCGCTTATATCGCCTTCTGGATCTATTAAAATGGGTTCTATGAGGCCGATATAAGATATATTTGATAAATTACCAGATAGCTCTTTGTATACAATTGCAAACACTCCTGTATTTGGACCTGTTACTTGAATTAAAACTGGAATTTGTGTATCATTCTTGTAATGCACACTTTCCATATCTATTGTAACATGCCCTTGAAATGGAGACCAAGACGCAATAATAAAAATTAATGCAGCAAAGAGAATAATTAAGATTAGAAACGCCACACTCAAACCAACTGGAACCAGAATATCTTCAATTAGTTTAATGCGTTTTATAAATGGTCGTGATTGGTCTGTTGGAGGCTTGGTTTTTTTCTGTTTATACTTCTTAAAAATATCATATAAACCAATGATGATAATGATGGCAATACTTGAAATTATTGCCAAATAAAAAATTATCTGGAAAATTATATCAATTATTTCATATACATCAATAAGAATTGTTAACACCGAAACTGGTATAAAAAATACAATGAACAATAAACTGTATTTATATAGAAATGTACCTATTTTATTTAGATATTCTGCGTGAATATGGTCTCGAACCACCACCAAATACCCTTCAATAAAAATATATGACAAGAAACCAAGCATTGAAAAAAACGTACCAGCAATTAGTGAACAGGTAATAAGGTACCAATGTCCACTGATAGGGTTATTCTGAATATAACCATATATTACATATAAAATGCTTCCAGTTGCTACCAAAAATGCTGCTGCAAATTTATATCCACTAGTTTTCTCTTCTTCTGTATTCAACTTCTTCACCTATCTTTAAGTCACATACCCCGGACTTAACAGACTGTCCAACAATTACTACTATTAATAATTTTTCCCCTCTATTTCAAATTTAAAGCCCTAATCTTCTTCCTTTTTATCGGGATTTTGAATTATCAGCCAGCCTGTTAAGTACAGAGGCCTGTAAATAATACTATTCCTCTCAATTTTCCATTTCGTCCTTCATTTTCCCGAATACAGTTCATAAACACACACTTCAATGTAAAATAAACGCAATCTCATAAAAATTTTTCTAAAAAAAGTCCCAAAAAATCAAGTGTTCACGCAGCTTACCCACAGCTCCCTGACAATCATTCCATAGACAGGATATAAATTGCAAAGAAACAGGGTGCCAACAAGCTGCTGACCAACTGCCCGCCCTGTCTCTTATCCTTAGAGCAGGGGCTGGAGTTGATGCGGGGAGTCGGGCGAGCCTATGGAGTTCGGGATTTTTGATTTTTACAAGGTGTTTTCAAGGGCTTTTGGTGAGGAGGATAATGGGGCAGGGGGGAGTTAGAGTGGGAGGTGGGGGATGTCGTCATCGACCCCAGACCAGAGGTCCGAAGGCATCAGGATGGTGATCAAGAATTTTGCATTTCAATAAGTTTATAGGGATTCAGTATTTATTTTCAGGTGTAGGTATTTAATTTAACAAAGATTAAACTGCTGTTAGTATTAGAATCTATAAAAATCGATTCATTTTTTTCATGTATTTGATGTCTTTGTAAGGAGGATATCGTAGATTAATATCAAATAAGAATGATTTCTTCATTACACTTTTCTTATGCGAAAACGTATCAAAACTTGCCTTTCCGTGATAATTTCCGATTCCACTATCACCAACACCCCCAAAAGGAAGTGTAGTGGTAAAAATGTGAATTGATGTATCATTGATACATACGCCACCCGAAGAAGTTTCTCTTAAAACTCGTTCCTGTTTTTCTCTATTATTTGAAAAAAGATACACAGCGAGTGATTTGGGGTATTTGTTCACAATTGAGATCGCCTCGTTGAGATCATGATAATCAATAATTGGTAGAATAGGTCCGAATATTTCGTCTTTCATAATTTTATGATCCAATGAACTATTATCGATAATTGTAGGACCGATATAACAATCATCTCGATGTGTATCCCCGCCCATTATAATATTACCTTCTGTAAGCAGTTCACAGAGACGATCAAAATGCTTTTCATTGATAATTCTTGCATAATCAGTACTTTCGCACGGATCACTACCATAAAAATCTTTAATATATTTTTTTATGGCTTCCAGTAATTCTCTTTTTATAGTCTTATCTACTAAAAGATAATCAGGAGCAACACAAGTCTGGCCAGCGTTAATAAACTTCCCGTACACGATCCTTTTTGCAGCATATTCGATATGAACCTCGTGATCAACAATACAAGGATTTTTTCCGCCAAGCTCAAGAGTAACAGGAGTGAGGTTTTTTGCTGCAGCTTCCATAACGATCTTCCCTACATATGTTCCGCCTGTAAAGAAAATATGATCAAATTTTTCAGAGAGAAGTTCTTGAGCGGTTTCTACACCCCCTTCGATGACAGAAATATACTCTGCGTCAAAAGTCACTTTAATCATTTCAGCGATAACATGAGACACATGAGGAGCTATCTCCGAGGGTTTTATGATAGAACAATTTCCAGCCGCTATCGCTCCAACCAAAGGATTGATAGTAAGGTTGAATGGATAGTTCCATGGCCCAATGATCAACATAACACCGAGGGGTTCTGAATAAATATGACTTGAAACAAGAAAATGTTGGGTAATACCAAAAGAAGTGGTGTTAACTAATGGAATTTTCACTTTTTTCGGTTTTGTCCATGCTTTGAGATTCTTGATCGCATAGTTTATTTCATTTATGGCTGTTCCTATTTCGCTTGCATAAGCTTCCACCGAAGGTTTTTTCATATCAAGCGCAGCTGCTTTTAGGATTTCTTCTTCATAGTCGTTAATTGCTCTTTTTAAAATCGCAAGCTGTTGGATACGAAAAGAAACATCTTTTGTTTTACCAGAATTAAAAAAATCTCGCTGTTCTTGAGTGATATAGCTCGCCGCTGACTGGTCCATAATAATCACCTTTCATCTAAAATTTTAACAATTCTTTTTCTATGATATCGAATGCTTCTAGTTTTCAAGATTTTTTCTTTCATTTCTTAAAGCGCCTGGTTTTTAGATTTGAAGAAGGTTTGTAGAATTCTTATCGCCTTTACGAGCATAAAAAACTTATTGTATGCAGTCACTTAGCCCAGACTTAATAGCCGAGGGCTGTAAATAATACTCTAACTCCTGTTTTTTCATCTCGTCCGTCAAAATCCCGAATACAGTTCATGACCACACCCTCCAAAGTACAATAAACGCAATCTCATAAGAATTTTTCTGAAAACAACTCCTGAAAAAGCAGTGTATACGCAGCTTACCCCCAGCCCCCTGACAACCATTTCACACATAGGATAAAAATAGCAAAGAAACAGGGTGCCAACAAGCTGCTGACAAACTGCCTGCCCTGTATCTATTCTTAGAGAAGGGGCTGGAGTTGATGCGGGAGTCGGGCGAGCCTATGGAGTGCGGGATTTTTTATTTTTACAAGGTGTTCTCAAGGGCTTTTGGCGAAGGGGTAATGGGGCTGCGGGAACTTAGAATGGAAGACAGGGGTGGATCAGTCACAACCTCACCACCCAGCGAATCGAATTTTAGGGCATCCCATCTGCTGTATTTCTGTCCTTTGCATTTGTATCTAAAAAAATAAAAAGGAATAGAATCTCTAACTTGGCAACTCTGCCCTTTCAACTCTTTTCCCTCTTTAGACCTGTATCCCTGGTCCTAAAGCGGCTTTACAGGAATGCAAATATCAACGATATGCTTGTTCTCAGGGTGCTCACTGGGATCGTTCCGGTAAATCTCAAAGCTGGGACGGTCATCGGACTGGTACCCGCTTTTCTGGAGCCAGTCGCCGTAGATCAGGTTCCATGCCTCTTCATATTCATCAGGGTCAAGCTCAAATCTGCCAACAGCATACATGCCCCCGGGCACGGTCATTTTCCCGATATCCCCTTCAACCTCGGTACCTTCAGGAACAGTGATGCAGGCACTTGTCCTGAATTTCTCCTCTTCTATTGTTTTCGGGTCATCGTGGTAGACGGACAAAACCATTGTTTCGGAAGAGCTCAGCAGCCCCCTGGGACCCGCCCATCCCATCAGTTTTCCAAAGAGCCCTGCAAAGAGTTTCGTGTCCCCCTTATAAGGGCCGATATGCTGGACATAAGCCACGTTCAGTTCCGGCATTTCCTTGACTTCGATTTTGACATCTTTTTCCATTTCTATTCCACCTCGTTTTGTTCTTATGCAGCCCCGACTACTCCACACCCAGACTAAAGTCCGGAGCATCCACGTTTGCCGTATGATGGATATTTTTTTATTGATCTGATATTTCAAGTGCTTTACGTACAACATCCTGCGGATAAAAGACGTTGACGAAGGCAATTTGGACGTAGTGAAATAGAGCCTTTTAGCCACTGGTAGATGCCGTGAATATTTTTATAGTATCCTAAAATATATTCTTACTATTCTCTGCGTATTCTCAACATCAAATCAAAGTAAATTTAGCCAAAGAATCACATCTCCCGTCATCTTCAAGCTTTCTGATTTCCATTTCTACTTTACATTCTATGCCTATCTGTTGAGCAATTCCTTCAAAGAAAGGGATTAGAACAGGCCAAGAAATGTGTGCCTCAATATTCAACTTTTTTGCAATCCGAAAATATCTGGATGTCCCAAAAATTCTCATTACTGTTTCTTCGGGGCTGTACTTGAAGAATTCAAAGTTATATTCTGGACTACTGGAATATAAGGCTGAAATAAATATTACTGCAAGTGCTCTTGTATCCTTTGGGATATCCATGCCACTTTCTTGGGCTTCAATTGCCTTTAATTGACCCAACTCTTTGAAGAGAGACCTGGAAATCGAATCCACCTTGTCCCAACCACATTGCTGACCTATATGCTTTAAAGTTAATGCATAGAATCCTGCTGTAACATTGGAAAGTTCTAAAACCAACTCCTCAGCGGTATTAGGAAAAATCTTGTCCACTAAGTATTCTTCCAATTCTTTATTGGGATACTTATCTTTTCCCCTGATGCCTTTCATTTCTTCATAAAACTTTACATTCGGCATAATATATGTTACCTCCTTGATTTCTCTAGTTATTTATTAGTCAACGACTCAGGACTTAAGTACCGAGGCCTGTAAATAATACTCTGCCTCACGATTTTCCATTTTGTTAGTCAATGTCCCAAATACAGTTCATGACCACACCCTCCAAAGTATAATAAACGCAATCTCATAAGAATTTTTCTGAAAATAATTCCCAAAAAAGCATTGTACACGTAGCTTACCCGCAGCCCCCCGACAATCATTCCACACACAGGGTGGAAATGGCAAAGGAAGAAGGTGCGTACATGCTACTAACCAACTGCCTGTCCTGTATCTTACCTTAGAGCCGGGGCTGAAGTTGATGCGGGAGTCGGGCGAGCCTATGGAGTTCGGGATTTTTTATTTTTACAAGGTGTTTTCAAGGTCTTTTGGTGAGAAGGAGGATGGGGTAGGGGAGAATTGAATGGAAGGTGGGGAGATGTCGTCACATGCCTCTGATTTCGATTCGCTACGTCTGTGGCAGCAAGGTATATGCTTGTAAATAATCTTGATCATGGTTATTTTGCTTTAGATTGATTGAGACACACATTTTCCCAGTCCCACCAAAAATTTAATAACACAAACCACATTACCTCTAATAAGTGAAAATTATGAAAGAATTCAATGTTACGGCAGTTATTTGGCAGGAAGATGAGGTTTATGTTTCAAAATGTCCGGAACTCGAGGTAGCCAGTGCAGGTGATACACCACAAGAAGCTCTCGAAAACTTGAAAGAAGCTGTAGAGTTGTATATTGAAAACGCTAAAATCCTTGGAATTTTGGATGATTTCACAGCTTCGATTGAGTCATCAAACAAATTCACATCCAACATCGGTGTTGCAGTTTGAGTAAACTTCCGTTAGTTTCATCTGACAAAATTATAAAAAGTCTGCTTAAAGCAGGATTTGACTATGCCCCAATCAAAGGGAAAGGAAGTCATACTGCTTTAGTCAGAGAAGGACTTTATGGTGACAAATTTCTTGTGATAATTCCGAAAAGGAACCCCATTCCAAAAGGAACTTTAATTTCAATAATTAAGCAATCTGGTTATTCAAGAGATGAATTCATCACATTGTTGGATTGAAAACAGTCACACATTCAATATTCTTGCCGATTTTTTATGTCATCTGTCAATGTCCCAGATACAGTTTATCTTCTTACACAGGATAGAAATAGCAAAGGAAGAGGGTGCGCACATGCTGCTGACGAACTGCCCGTCCTGTATCTTATCCTCTAAGAAGGGGTTGGAGTTGATGCGGGAGTCGGGCGAGCCTATGGAGTTCTGGATTTTTGATTTTTATAAGGTGTTTTCGAGGGCTTTTGGTGAGGAAGAGGATGGGGCAGGGGGGAGTTCGAATGGGAGGTGGGGGATGTCGCCCCATCCTTGCCAACTCGAACCGGAAGTCCGAGGCATTCATGCTCTTCGGGTTGTTATTCATATCCGAAGTCGCTGGCTGTCGCAGACGTTGCTACAAATACTGTAGCTTTTTCCGATTTTTTATATCTATTTTGCATCTTACTTTATTTTAAATGTAGGGATAAATCAGCCCCCAGTCCGAAACTAAATACTCATAGAACGCGCTTCCTTCCTCAATATTACCCTTGTATTGAATCGTTGCACCGTCGGGTTGAAAAGCCATGAAATCAACAAATCCAATAGGATCAGGCTTGGATTGATTGAAACATATCACGTTTTCGGCATTAATCGTAATATTCAGATATGAATCTGTGGTTAAGAATGTGACCCTAGATGGTCTAAACCTGTAGTAATCAGGCTCATATGCCCAACCAGATTCTGTGATCTTTATATCATCACCAGAGTACTTTGCAAGAACCTTTCCATTATGCTTGTTCAGCAATGTCAGGTGTTTATACGTATACATCTCGTTACCATCTTCCAGACTCCTGACAGCATAAGCAACAGCTTGGTACTTCTCTGTTGTCACTTCGAACCAAGTCCATCCATGCATAGACATTGGCCATGGACACGTTGGCAATGGACGATCGCCAATAAGAATCATATGATCCATGTATCCTTCGGCTTGAGTGACAGTGTATCTTTTGCCGTCCAAAATTATCGAACCGTGGAGAGTGCCGTAGGAATGTTCGTATGCGGTAAAGTTTAGAGGTTGATCCGCCTGATCTATTGTCTTGTCTATATTTGTCTGGAAGAACAGATCCATCTCTAGATCATCAAATATGTAATTTAAGTTATACCCCTGGACTGCTGAGCCATACAATCTCTTTAAGTCATCACCAGGGTATGTGTAGTCCACATAAGGTGTCCATAGGGCTATGTAATCACCAACATCGGTTTGTGGAACGTCGTAGGTCTCAGCATAATTGAAGATATTTGTGCCGTTGTCAAAATATATCCCATATGAAGTAAGTAGATGAGATTGCCCCAATAAAATAAGAGATTCAGGAGATTCCTGATGTGACATGACAACAAAGAACCCAATATCTTGTTTTTCACCATCAGATGCGACCAATCTTGCATCTCCATTCATGTACCACCATTCCGCCATAAAGTTAGCACCGAAATCAGTCTCCAAGTGTCCACCTTCTGTAAAATCTGCAATCTTTGCAGGTGTTCCAAATGGTCCAGTTACCGTTGGTGTTGCTGCAGATAAACCTGTAAAGCACATCACTACGAGCAATATGCTCATTATGTTGCCTACTTTTATACTCATTTATTTATTACCTCCTTTCAGTCACGACCCCGAACTTAAGTACTGAAGCCTGTAAATAATACTCTGCCTCCCGATTTCCCATTTCGTCCGTCAAAGTCCCGAATACAGTTCACAACCACACACTCAAAAATACAATAAACGCAATCTCATAAAAATTTTTCTAAAAAAAACTTCCAAAAAAGCAGGTATATAAGCAGCTTACCCACAGGTCCCTGACAATCATTCCACACATAGGAAGAAATGCTGGCGGCGGTATGAAATAGTTACGCACCTTGGATTTTGCTTCGCTACGTCTGGGGCAGCAAGGTGTATCCTTATAAATAATCTTGATTATGGTTATTTTATTTTAGATTGATTGAGACACACATTTTCCCAGTCCCACCAAAAATTTAATAACACAAACCACATTACCTCTAATAAGTGAAAATTATGAAAGAATTCAATGTTACGGCAGTTATTTGGCAGGAAGATGAGG